>Ga0209208_10005246_pt1 | contig 18119 bp, 12 predicted proteins | sample S1TSphfallax_3_FD_187694 | JGI IMG/M metagenome (GOLD analysis project Ga0209208, IMG submission 187694) | Host-associated microbial communities from peat moss isolated from Minnesota, USA - S1T2_Fd - Sphagnum fallax MG (SPAdes) (version 2) | ecosystem: Host-associated > Plants > Peat moss >... | reverse complement strand
GTGATGGGATTGAAGGGCATTTATTAATTCTCCCATTAGTGACATGGGATGTTTTGTAATATGGTCCAATGATGTAAAAACAACATCCATGAATGGATTCTAACCCACTAAATTTGCCAAAGCCTATAAAGAACAACTTATGGGCATCCAAATGGCCAAGGGGAACAATAAGTTTATTTTGTGTACAAATAATGAAGAAACATTTTCTCATTATTCAACAATTACAATTGTGAATCACATCCAACTAGTATTATTTGTTGAATTGCATTAGGTTACAATGTGCACTAATTATCCACTAAATCTCAACATTCTTAAAGGAAATCTAGTTAGGGGATTTGATGAATGCCATAAACAAAACTTATACTCTTGGAATCAATTGGCACTTTGAAAATCCAACACCATGCAAACATTTGTCCACCAAAGATGCTCAAACATTTATTTAATTCTTATAATCCATTCCCTTGAACATGTTAACAACAAAAAGTCATTCAACTTAGTGATAACCTTCCTACCTCAAACAACATGAAAATACAACCTTACATGACAAGTAAATTTATAAATTAATGAATATGAAATGAGCTTCAAAGGTTACATAACAAGTGTTTTATATTAATGTGCATGACTAAACAAGTATTTAAAAACCATATAGGTAGCTAAATATAGAGTCCCATTTACATTCATGAAATAAAATTATTCTAAAATTATTGCTTCAAATGGAAAGATATATGTGAAAATGACAACACACAATAAAAAAAATGGGAATCCATGACTAGCATTTTAAAATTTAAACATAAGGAAAAGATTCAAATTAGACTAAAAAACTAGAGTGTTAATTAGAGCAACAAACATTTAAAAGTGAAGTCATTATTCCATGTTTTTTCAAATAACGTGCAAACAAATATAAGGTGCTTAGAATTGATTATGAATTCAATTCAATAAAATAGTCTTCTAATACATTATTACTTCATTACATAATAAAAAAACCACTTTTATTTCACATGTTTCATAAATATACAAAGAATGACTTTCTTGAGTATGAATTTAGGTATAGAGATAACCTAGATGGTTGAAATTCATATTTTAACACTTGAATGTAAGTGGGACCTATTAAATTTTTTCCTACAGTGGCGTTAAACCAATTGGGTCTTGGTAGGTATCTACAAAATTAATAGTCTATGGAGGTAAGATATTTCACCAATTTTCAATGAGATTGATACCCCAATATGCTGATTTTCTATACCTTGCTTTAGATCTAAGTATTTAATCAAATTATTTTTCAGTATCCAAAGGACAATAGTTTCAACATGTTTTCCCAACCTTATTGCATATGTGCTTGGTCACATACTTGTTTGATGGGAGCCCATGAAAAATGGAAGTAAACAAAACCAAGTACCAAAATAGGTGGTAGCCTATTGCAAACAACTATATATTTTTCACTTTATATTTCATATGATTTGAAATTGCAATCCCCATGTTGAAGTTACTCAACAATAGCCAATTGCCATGTTCAAGTCATGGATACATAGGAGAAAATAAAGAGGTTTAGGGAATGAATGAGACATCACATTAATTATGGAGTTAGGTATTTCATGATTTGCAAATGTCATTATGAGCAATATTTTGATTCCAAAGGTATAGGTCAATGGTGCTTCTTTCCATAAACATCATGAAAACATTTGTGTTAACATTGCTTAATACAAACAAGTTAGTTTAAACTTTGGTATACTTTGAAACTATGCCAACCAAATGGCAAAGGAAAAAATCTTGGAAATCCCACAAAGGGTTGAAATAATTATTGGGGACTAATTTTGGCGTTAAATTACTTTGTGATATTTGACCCCACCTAAGATTATTATCCATTTTTCAAAAATTCTTAATTGTACCAAGCAATCACCAAGGATGATTAATGGTGAAAAAGGTGCATTGAATTCAAATATTGAAAAATCACATCAAACATTTTTTGGACCAAAAGGGACACACTTCTTTGAATTTACAAAATAAGTAAATAAATAAAAGGATCCCATATATTGGCTGTCTGGTATAAATCATAATTTAATTATTTTTATGATATGATTATGTTTATTATGAGAGCCAATATATAATTCATATAGGGGATGCATTAATCCCTCATATACATATATAAGATTTTAGCTATTAATTGTCAATACGTTCAATTAGTAGATAGTACAGGAACTAGTAATTAAATGTGAAGGAATGTGAAGTGAACATGAAGGAATATGACATGAAGATCCTTAACCCACACCATTGACAATTGAATCATTTTGAAAGAACTTCCGTTTTAATGAATATTTTGGTTTGCCACCTCCCAATAACCTACTTGGAAGATACCTTAGGTAAGTCAAATAATTAGTAATTTTATCACGTGATATTTACCAAGTTCATTAACATCTTCATCAATGTCTTTTTATCATTTTTATCATATCAAAAAATTAGCAAAATTTGTCAAATTTACATTTTTAAAAAAATTATGGAATTTTTTCAAAGAAAAATCACTGATCCTCATGATGCCTCTTCACAATTTAAGTATTAAAATAAGAAATAAGAAATACAAGATATCAAAATTTGATCCAAACAAAAAATTAAGATTAAATTTAAGGTGGCTTATATATGTGCATATTAAGAAAAAAGATAACAATAATGTGGAAAAAAAATTGTTCCTTTAGATAATACCCTTAAAAAAAATCTTGTTTGATAGAGGCAATATAAAATTTTAATACTTAATGGGCTCCCTAAAAACTTGAACCACAAGTTTTTGCATAAAAGAACATGAACAAAGCTTAGAACAAATAATGTTAGTAGCAAGCTTTTGAATCCAAACAAAAGGACTCAAGAATGAATCAAATTCACAAAAGAACAAATAAAAGTGTTATCACCTTGTGCAAAACCCCAACTCAGTAATAGGCACAACTATTATGTTACATGCATATTTACTTCTCTTTGCACAAATAATGTTCAAAAACACAAATTTGTATCACAAATCATTCGATTGATTACATCAATTATAAAGGACTATGGCTTTGCTTCAGCAAGTGACTTTTGACAATGTAATCACTTAATCTTTGCCATTGATTATGAGTGTGTAATTTGGCTAAACACCATTTTGAATGGTCTCGAAATTGACTAGAATTCAAACGAACATGGTTTTTCCACCTAATAAACTGAATTAAGATGATTAACCAAATCTTAAAATTATATAATATTATGACCATTTTCTTTTCTAATTCAAATCTAATTTGTGTGTCCAATTCAAGCTAGAGGGTATGATTTTTAATCAATTCAACATTGCATTATGGTATGCGGCCATTGTCTTATGTACACCTATGTGAAATATTTCACATGATTATAATACAAAATTGGTACCACAAATTGAATTGGATTTAGATTGGTGCCCACCCCACATTCAAACCTCAATTGTGACCATGTGGACACCTAGTTGGTGATATACATTTAGACGCATAGGATGCAATATTAGATTCCAAATTGGAAATTCTTAGTATTCACCATGTTAGATCTCAATTTGCTTATAATAAGCTTCTTGGAAGAATCATGGATTATTGGAGTGACAAAAGGAATTGAAAATGAACTTCCAAAAATGTTAAAGCTAAGATATGTTAGATTTCGACTAAAATATTATGCAGTAAGTAAATTGTACACTAAAGGGATAGGGTTGTGTGTCCTCCTATCAAGGAAAATTAATAGTATCCTTACTTTTTTGGGTTTGTTAAGAGGAAGAAAAGATCATCCATTGGTTCTTGAAGAATCAAATTCTAAATTTGAGCATGGGATATTTTTGTACTATTTAGAAATAATTTAAGTGGATTTTGGGATTTCCAACTCTGTGATATATTGCTCAATTGGGTGGTAAGAATATTTAGCCAAATTTGGAAATATTCAAAATATGAAAGTAGAACTATCTTAAGCACCTTTTCATCATGTTGTAGGTGGTTGTGGCGAGATTATTTATATATATATACTTTCAGGAATTTATTAATTATAGGTTTTTTGAAAATTATTTTTCACAAAATGGCAAAAATTGGTTAAAAACAAGTTGGCCAATTTTTACTCAGAGTGGCCATCAACCACAAATAAATATTCAGCAGATAAGAAATTAAGAATATCTATATGTAGTTCTATATTTGTGGCTACAAACTGGTAAATTTCATTAAAAAATTTACAATTTGGAAATTTATCTCCAACTCTGGAAACTTTGGTTCATTTTTTTTCAGTGGAAATATCCTTTGTAGTATAGGTCGAAATCGTAATTTTCACGTTCAAAAAAATTTTAAATTAAAAAAGGAAAAAGAAAAAAATCAGTTCTAGTGCTCTCTGCATATTCTTAGAGTACAGACTAGTGTAGGGAGCAGGAGCCAATTAGAGTGGAGGTTTAGTGCAGCCATGTTTGATAACTCTACACTTGGGTACTTGGTAGAGGCCGACAAACCAGGTGTGGACAGTGGAAGGATCCACTAGGCTCTCTACCCACACCCTCTATTGGGGCCCCTCCCAACTCTCAATGCTTATCTCATCCAACACAGACTCTTAATTCCCGATTGTTATTTATTTATTTATTTATTATTTAATTTTTCCCCCACCCACAAACATGCAAAATTGGACAGTTCTTGTCAGTTTTTTTTTTTTTTTTTTTTTTTTTTTTTTTTTTCCAGAAAATGAAAAAGAATTGTGATTTTAAAGGATTTTTTTAGCCAATCTTACCTACAGTAAAAAAACTAACAAAATGTAAGGGAAATTATTCTTTGCATATTTTATGGAACACCTGTGGTGGTAGCTTACACGAGTATTTTCTTAATGCAAATCAAATAAGAATATTTTTTAAAATTTAAAAATTAAAAATATAGAACTTTCATAATTCAATTCTTAGCACCCTATTTATAATTAAATAAACTATAAATTATACTTTTAAAATTTCAATAAGTTATACACCCTATAATCGTTTTTGCCTGTCATTTAAAAAGGAGTGAATATAACTTCCCCCCCAAAATAAAAAGCTCATAATACTCTCTCCCTCTATAAGTAAATATCACCCATTGGAAACAGATTTTCTATACGCTTCTGGCTCCAAATCAGTGTGTTTTTTTTAAAAAAAATTTTAAGAATTTTTTTTTGTGGCGATCATCCATCGAAAGATTTAGCCAAATTATGGCTATAAACACCAGAGATAAAATACAAATCTTTAATTATCCATCTAAATTTTTGGCTGCACAATGAAAACCAAATATACAAATCTGGTAATTAAAAAAAAAATTTGGTTTCATTTTTTGGCGACTAAAAACCTCAAATTCACTTCTTTTTCGAGTTTTCAATTTTTAATTTCGTTTTATTGGCGAAATATGGCCAGTGAGAAAACAAAGGCTGGGACTAGAAAACAGATCTCTCACTAATCAAGATCAGCCCTAGTTTGCTCTCAGTCATACTACATTATATACATTAAGCTTGTAGTAGCACCAACTGGTAGCAGCACACTTATCAGCAACAGCAAAATCTGGTGGAGCTAGAAAATCAGAGCGCGCGCGCGTGTGTATTGTGTAGCTAAAGGTGTCAATCCTCCTTGCAGGACTCAGGGAGCTTGCATTAGAAAATTTGTACAAGCAGTTTAGCTTCTCCAGCTCTCTCTCTCTCTCCCTATATGTATTTATATGTATATGCACTACTAATGAGAGTTATAAAGCTGTGCAGCCAGTCTGAACTCTCTAGAGAAAATTTAGTAGAGCTCTTCTAGTTCAAGAGATCACAGTAGGCTGTACTCAGAGCTCAAGTGAACTTCCAGTTTCTTTTCCTAACTGTTGAGTTCTGTTGTTGTTTTTGTTGTACCAGGCATTGAATAGTATCACATTGTGTGCATCTTTGTGAGCTAATTTAATATTCATTGTGTGCCAACAGTCTGCACACACACACACACACACATATATATACACAGTAATTTTGGAGAATCCCAGAGAGTTGCTCTAAGACCTGGATTTTGTTAATTAAAAATAAAATAAAAGTTGGGTATTTTAAGCTAGTCTTTGTGTACTCATGAATGATCTGAGATTGAATTTTTCCTTCCGTCTAATTAGAGATCAGGTCTGCACAAGAGTTCTAGAGACTAAGGAGAGCAAGCAGATTTGTGGATGAATTCATTGCTTACTTAAATATTATGGAACTATGGATTCTTGAGTTGGAACCAGAGCTGATGACTAGGAGCTGGAGGAGGAGGAGGTTGCAGATTAAATCATGATACATCATATTTCCAACACAGTTGCAGCAGGAGTAGTAATTGCACTAGAAGAGATTTCAGTAGTGTGGTGGTTTTTGTCCAGCTCAGGAAGTTTTTGAGTAGCTGTAGTGGTCCGCGTGATCTGCCTAGTGTAGAGGCAAGTTTTTGGACAGTATTTTTGTAGAAAGTTTTTTGGTAAGAGCGAGAATCCCAGCAAGTTTTGTTACAAGATCGACTAGGGAGCTGATCTCGCTAGTGCTGTGTGGGGTTGCAGCCTGCAGCTAGCTAGTGCTTCTTGTTTGGAATTTCTTATGGCGTACATGGCTGCAGCGGCCGCAGCGGCGGTGCGAGAACCAGCTGCATCGTATTACGTCCATGGGCCGGGGCAGCTCCGGCGCAGCATTAGCATTCCGGCGTCGACGTACTCGTGGGTGATCTTACAAGAGTCGCGGGCTGCAGCTACTAGTGCTGGAACCGGCCATGATGATGACTACTCGTCTTTGGCGGCGTGCAGCAGCAGCTTCGTCGACGACTCGGACAAGGTTGGAGCGGCGTCGGAGATAATTTCTAGCGTTTTTGACTGCTCAGCCTCGCGGCCCTCTAGTGCAAGTTTGCAGCAGCAGCAGCTAGCTGGGTCCATGACCAGCTCTTCCTGCTCAGCTTCCGAGCTTCTTCTCCCGGGTTCGACTACGCGGATTAGGGGCGACTGGAACCAGCTGCTCGGCGCCGGGGATTCCAGCTGCTGCAACCGGGTCAGAAACCCCACCAATTTCAGCTCGACTGTGTTGTCGTCCGCCCAGGTTTTGAACTCTGTGGTCGACGGAATTGAAGGTTTTGGAGCGCAGGGACAGTACTGCAGCACTAGCCGATTAGGCGGCGCTATCGATTCTCTGACCGTGGCGGCTGGTGGAGGAGGAGCAGGACATTCCAGTCGCAGCCGGTGGAGCGAGGAGCTCGAGCAGCAGCCATGCGGTGGTATCAGCGTGGAACCCGCGACTAAAGGAGGTCTAGTGACGCTGCAGCAATTAGCCGGGGTCGTTGAAGGAGTGGCGACCTGCAGCTCCGACTCGCATTGTTATTGCTTGGATCAATTCTCGTCAGATCCAGCTTTCGCTGAGCGGGCTGCAAAATTCTCATCTTTCAGCAACAACAACAACGTCGACGACGGCGGCACAACATTATATTCGCAGATGATCAACTCGCACCATCCGCTGGCAGCTTTGCCGTTTCGGCAGACTACTTTCGACTGCATCATCGGAAAGTCACGTGACCAGCGCGTGGCTGCAGGGACGTCGAGCGCTCAGCTTAGAACTCAACCGCTGCTGCATTCTGGGAGAAAAATTTCTCGAACCTCCAGCTGCCCGCCAGCAGCAGCAGCAGCAGCAGCAACTTCTGCAGCAGGCAAACTGATCAATCTAGCAGCAGCAGCTGTCGTGGCCCCAAAACTTGGAACCGCGGCAAATGACGCGACCCACGAAGAAGAGCCGCGATCAGGCCACACTCAAAACATGGAAGTCGAAGAACTAGTGGCGGCCTCTACAGCTGTCGATCAGCCGGAGCTGGTGAAGGAACCTGCAGCACTAGAAGCGTCTCCTCAGGGGTTCATGAGGTCAAAGGAAGTTGGCATTGACGGAGTGACACGGTCCGAAGCTGCTGCTGCTGATTTCTCGTGCTGCACACCTGCTGCTACTGCTGCAGCGGAGGTTGGTCGCAGCAGCGCCAGAGAATCAAGCGACGATAGAACGCGGGAGAACAAGAGGAAGTTCGTCGATATCCACTCGAATGCCAAAGAGACCAATCTTATAAACTCCAAGCTGGTAGGTACAGATCCATACCTGGTTTGGAGCTTCCTAACTTCCTGCAGATGCATCTTCACTGCTGATAACATATCTCATACTTTGTCGAGTACCCAATTTGCAGGTGGATCGACAAAGTGATCAGGATCCGCGACATGATCCAAGAGCGAAGCGGTACAAGGGAGGATCAGGAGCCACGAAATTAGCAGCAGCTTCAGCTGATCAGGGAGAAGACGATCAGCAGCGCCAGTTGATGAAGTCCTTGAAGGCGGGGGCGGATCAGGCGCGGATCAGCTCGAGTCGTGAAACCTCATCAGGGGACGACGACTCCAGCAGCTGCCCCATGATCAGTAGTACTACTACAGCTGCTGCAGCTGCAGCTGGTAAGCTAACAACGATGCAGCAGAAAGAGAATGAGAAACCCAGCTGCATCCTGATGCAGACTAGTGAACCCCCCTGCACCACATCTTCTGCAGCTGCTGCTGCATCCAACAAGAAAGTCGACTACGTACACGTGCGTGCGAGAAGAGGTCAAGCCACCGATAGTCATTCCCTTGCTGAAAGGGTAAGATCAACAAGTTCCGATTTTGCTCAATCAACTCAGATCTATTCTCTTTTCATCATGATTCTTGAAGAACTTGCAAGCTGGTTGCTCTAATTTGATATTGAAATTCTATGAACTTCAAGACCTTTGGTTGCTCTTTTCAATTCTATGAACTTCAAGACCTTTGGTTGCTCTTTTCAATTCTATGAACTTCAAGACCTTTGGTTGCTCTTTTCAAGAGGAAAATTTCTAGGAACTTCCAGGACTATTCTCTAAGAACTTCAATGGACTTTGGTTACTCTTTTCAAGATGCAATAATTCATATAGAACTTCAAGGCAGTCTTTGGTTGCTCTAATTTGAGGAAATTAGAATTTGGAGTTTGGTTGAGCTCTTTTCAACTTTCAAGATGAAAGAAGAAACTTGCAACAAAGCAACCAGGAGCTGTGTGCAACGGTGCAGTTGGGGGATGTCCTGGAACTGAATTTGTTTGCACAAACGCTGGGTCAGACCTGTGTTGAACACCCATTGTTTGTTGTGTGCAGGTACGAAGGGAGAAGATAAGTGAACGTATGAAGTATTTGCAAGAGCTTGTTCCTGGCTGCAGTAAGGTATAAATCTGAAATTTTCTACTACTACTAGAAGACTACTGCTTCAGCATATAATTATTACTTGTCTGTCTTTTCCACTACTTCTTATTTAGTCTTGCAATCTTCAGCAAAATTATTCTGACATATAAATTTACATGATGTGTCATGTAACTTAATTCTTGTGAACTGACACAATGTCATGTATTTGAATCCTGATTTGTTATTTGTTGATGCATCATGTATTACCTTGATTGATCATTTGCCGATGGGTTGTGTATAACTTTGATTATTTGTTGACATGTTAATGTATATAACCCTGATTATTATGTGCTGATGATGATGTAGGTGACAGGCAAGGCTCTGATGTTAGATGAGATAATCAATTATGTACAATCCCTTCGTCGACAAGTTGAGGTAATATGCAAGAGCATTCATAATTCAACTAAACTTTGATTTGATGATCTTGTTTTCGTAGTGCCAAATCCACAATTTTGGATGTTTAAAGTAAGGAATTTCGAGTACTCTCTCTGACCTCAACACTAAACCTTGTGATACTTCAGTGGTGGAAATTATAGGAAGAAACAAATTCAACCTGGTGTCTTTAAAGAATTTTGTCCAATTCTTAGAGAATGGTGATTTGAACCATTGTGCACAAATTAATTCTGTACAGCAAAATTGCACATGTAGGATTCACAATCTCCTTTTACAAATTTGGTGGGAGGATTTGTGGTTCAAACCCTTTGGATTCATAATTGAGTGGAGGGGGGGGGTGGTGGGTGGCTCAAATCCTTGGATTGAACTAACTAATATCTTTCTCTTGCTCTGTTTGTTTGGTGGTTCCAGTTTTTGTCAATGAAGCTTGCTTCCGTAAACTCTCAACTAGATTTCAACCTGGATAGTATTCTCAACAAAGAGGTACATAGCTTCACACCATTTCTGTTCTAGATATTAGATTCTGGGAGCCATTGAATCCTTGCATACTATACACATATATGTATGCAACTCATGCAAAGAAAGTTACTGGGTTTGATGTAATTGTGATTATTCTTTTGGATCTCATTCTGAAATTTTCCTCCTCTGGATTCACCTGAGAGAGTATGTATTAGGTAATGTCCATTGGGAGGACATGGCCAGCATAGAGACAGACAGCCACAAGTGCATCTGACCAGTGGTGCATTATAGATTATGTAATTGTCATCCAGGAGAGTTTCTAGATTTGTGGAAAAGACACACCTGGACATGGAAACCAATGGAAACCACAGTTGGAAATGTTAGTGCACACAATATACATCAACAATGGAACACAAATGCAGAGGACATACGAAACCCTTTAAAACCTAAACAGTGTATGAACTGGTCCTCAGTTATGTGTTTTCATCACAAATTTGGCTCATTTCAAACTGAATAGCCTCAAACTGCAGAGCATGGGACAACAAACAGGGGACTAGAGTGGGTTCTAAGTTGGTTACCACTTTATATGATAACTTTATTGTTTCAGTATATCAAAAGGGAAGTGAACTAAGTGGGGTTGAGGTTTGGTGTTGCCTTAATAAGGCATGTACAGAGCAGACATGGAACGAGAAGAAACACCAAAAAGACACCTTGTTAATTACTTACTTGATAGTGTCAATCACTGTTCGAATTCCTGCAGATGTTGTGGTCTCAGGACTCTGCAGTACTGTTGCCAGCACCAAGCTTGAGCTATGGACTCCATCTTCCACCATTGATACAACAACACTTAGCTACGGATGGTCCAGACTTCCAGTCCCTTGCAACAATTGATACTCTTTTATGCAGAAGAACTATGAGTGCACCTATCAGTGTCCCTTGCGCACCTAATGCAGATGCATTTGGAGATGATCCAAGCACTCAGGTATGTAAAGACATGAAGACCTTGGAGAAATCTTGTAGTTTGGAAGATGCATTCTAAGGCATACTTTTGTGTCCGCAGAAGGCAGGCGTTTTGAAAAATGAAACACCCGTCCTTGGTTTTTTTCATTTTTTTCTCTCATGAGACTTGCCTAGTATCATGAGGGGAAAAAAAAATCTTGTAGGTCTTTATGCCAGGTAACCCCCTCAGAGCAAGGTGCTTCCAAAATAAGCACCCCCTGGGCTCTGCCTCAGGGTGGGCACTTCAGGAACACTCTGACTCCATGGGCATTACCCGACACAAAAACAATCAACAACAGCAACAACAAAATTCTTTACTTTTGTTTCTGACTCTTGAAAATTTGAGTTTCCTTTTATGTCCATGTTCACAAGATCAACCAATAGATCTAAATTTTTCATTTCATATTCTGCTATTATCCAAATTTAGCTAAATCAGCTTATGGATGATCACCACCTCAGCTAAATCACAAAATTGGGGGGGGGGGGGGTGGGGGGGGGGGGGGGGCAAAAACCGCATATAGTAGTAGACTGTAGTACGCTGCCATATTGCATGTAAATTGTACAAAAACTGAAGTCTTCCAATGGGGGATTGAGGTGCTTTGCAGATGTCAACTGAATGGGATGGAGAATTGCAGACTATGTTTCAGATGGGATTTGGCCAAGTCAGTCGGGCAACACCATTAATGGAGGGGAGCTTTAACACTTGTATGTCTCAACTTTGGCAAAATCTCTCAATCTGGACTAGGCTACTGTTTGTGATTGCTCTCTTACCCAAGTTGCATGATCGCATAACCAACCATTGAAAACATCCACTTGAATTGCACCCAACTGGATGTTCAGATAACTACCTAACATCTTGAATGCATTAGGGACCTCTGTGTTTTTTCTGGGGTGAACTTTTGCTTTTTTTCACCTGGAAAATATGAATTTAACACCTACGAAGAATATTTGTGAAAAACATTGCCATAGTTTGCCAGACTATAATTTTTTCAATAAAGAATCACCATATTTTCTACAACATTCCAGCAAGGTAGCCAAAACTAGTTTGCCAGATTCTAAAAATGTTTTACTTTCGTATCTAGTGAATAGCCAAATTTGGCTCAATCTTTTTGTTGTTGATTGCCAATTTGGCTACATCACAAAATTGAAAAAACAAATCCTGATTAGGGTTGCTGATTTTTGGTGTTCATTCTTTGAACAGGTCACTTGCCAGCAGGTCACATGAAGGTGGAACTGTGAAAATGCATAATTTATTTTTCACCAAGATTTTCTCCTTTTTTTTTGTCAAAGGTTAAAATACCCCTTTACCTTGAGATAAGGCTTGTGTTTTTTTTAAACTTGAAACTGGGTCATCATTTTTTTAGATTGAGTGCCTAGAGTCACTCTTGTTGAGAGAGAGAGAGAGAGAGAAGCTCTCAAGATTGATTTCATGTAGCCTTAAAAATTTACCAACCATCTGATCAGAGTTCATTTTTGTTTCCAATAGGGAATAGGTAGGTAGGTAGGTACGTGTATAAAGACATAATAGCCACAGGCATATCATCAAAACGTCATAAGTAAAATGACAATTAAGACAACAAGCTCATAGTTTTGAATGGGCCGCAGTTTTAGTCATAAATTTGTTTTTGAAATGCTGTTTCAAGCGTTCTTTCCAATATTGCTCACTACATTCTTATTATTCTGTTGAAACAACCTTTTGGATCTCTAAATTCTTTTTTCTGTTCACTTCATCTCTCATGTTTATCAAGTATTGACATTTTTGGAAAATATATTTCTTATCCTTTCCTTGTTGCCGTCTATTTTTTGTGCATTGCACAAATATGAAGGGAGACAATCATGTAGTTCTGAAACTAAAATTTCAGCATTTATCAAACTGCAAAATGTACACCAACTTTCTTGTACAATCCAAGAGATGCTCATATGAAACTATTTTATTTTGGACAATCTATGAATTGAAATTTTTGGTTACAACCCTACCCTTTAGATCAGGGGCAATTTGGTTTGCCTCCTTCAAAACATTCACCTATGCATCATCATACATAAAGGTTCTTGGGTAATTTACATACACTCATTTTGGAATATTAGGATCGTAGGTATCTTTCATGTTTAGTCCTCTACTAATTCATAATACTCTGGTGATGTTGACTAGTACACAAATGGTGCATTTGTGCATTTGTTGTAATCATTCCATTGACTATTCACAAATTTTAAGCTTGAAGAATTTCTAGAGTCCACCAATAATAATTCGTCATTTGGATTTTTGTTTTTTGGATGTTTTTGAATAGCAGATGGTGCTTAAAAAGCATGGATATCCCCTTCTCTTTAATATACTTCAGACCTAATTCCCGTCATTGGAACCAAGATGTCACTGGAAACTCCTATCCATACTTCTCTTTTCACTCCAACTCTTATTAAAGACATTTGATGTCATGCAAGTTGTTCTTTTGTTCACAAACTTTTGGGTTCCAAAATTGTACTCATGTTTGATGTTTCATACACCTTTTGGTGTGCATCCTGATTTTTTTCAAGATTAAAATTCATGTCTTGTCATTCAATTTCTTGATCCATTTGCCTCTATAAACTTTGAATCACCATCCAATTCATGTTGTTTTAAAAATCTTATATTTCCTTCATTTCTTGTATATTTTCTAACTTAAGTCCTTACAACCTTTACCATTTAGACCTTGTCTTCTATTACCAAAAAAATTAGAAACCAAAATGTACAATGAAATAGTATGTTTTCTTTCGAATTTCAAAATCTACAAAAAGCAATGCTTTCAATAAATCCAAATTTTTTTCATTGTTGTTTTTTTTGCTTTAGAAAAAAATTGTCCTTGAAATGGTTGCCAAATGGTAGGCATAGATTCTATTTAGAATTTCTTTTTGCCTACTAATTAAACAATACAATCATATTCACAAAATAATTTTAAATTTGATAATCTATGGTTTTATTCATTTTGATTTTCTCTGTAGATTGTTTTCACACAATTTTCCCATTACACTTATTGTTTTTTCCCTACATTCTCTATTCTTATCAATAATAATAATCTATGGTCAAGTTTCACAATTTAATTAAAAAAACACAATAATTCAAAGTAGTTTCATTGTTTCCTCATCAATATCTTACTATTGTTTTTACTCAAAATTCAATATCTCAAACATTTGTAGTATTGAATGTAAAAACCATAATTGAAAATAAGAAAAATATGTTGTTTGAAACCCAACAAAATTATAAACTACTCATAGTTTCTATTTTCATCTATAACAATTGTCTTAGTTTTTTTATGTGTAAAAATAAATCTCCCAAAATTCCTCAACCTTCAAAATTACATCCTAAGTTCTTCCCTCCAAAAGTAATTTGAATCCTCAACTAATGAAATGTCTTCATCCTACCAATTCACTAACCATCTACTTCTATTTTATCTCTGCCCTACATTTGATCCTATTCTACGTTGTTGAACCACTGCCCTACACTAGGTAACAAGTTACTACATAGAACCAAGCTAAGGCAATTCTCTATAAACAATTGGTTGGCCAATTAACTATTGATGTCAAGATGGTGTTGGAAAAAGGGCTATGTCAAGGTTTTAAACACAACATATTTTAGAATACAAGAATTGGAGGGGGAGAATGAGGAAATATAGGAGGATGAAAAAGATGGAAATCCCATAGAAGAAAGGTAGGTCATTCAAGGCAAAGAGGAAGCAACAATTATTGTTGCTGATGAAGATGAAACAACACAAATTGAAAAAATGTTGAAGGGGAAGGAAGTAATCAAGGATGTAGCAATAACATAAAATATTGAAAAGGAGCATAAAGACATTGCAACATTCATGGAGATTAAGTGGTTGGAGACAAGGAATTGAAAGCCATTTATAAATTAATGGCAACTTGAGTGGAATCTCCAATATTGGCAAATCAAGCCAACATGAAACTATGTTACTGAAGTGACAACATCCATGTGATGATAGAAATGGAATATTTATCCCCATTGTTGCCAAACCTAAAAAATACAATTTGTTTCATTGCTTTCAGTTGTGCTTTAGTGTAGGTGTGGCTCCACCAATCATTGGTGCACACATCACAAAAGAAATGCATGGTGATGTGGAAGATTAATGATTTGGAATGGAAGGAATATGTGGCTTACAACATCACTTGTTGTTACATCTAGTACCATGAGCCTTATGGCTATGGAATGTTGAGTGTATTCATAGTTAAGGTACAATCTTCTTTTTAGACACATGATTCAAGGATTTTGATTTTGTTATTTTCCAAATATAGAATTGATATGGAATAAATTTAAGTGAAAAATATCGGATAATTCTAATTATGATAATTTGCATGGTGGTGATGATTTTTCACATGCATATGTAATTATGCATAAATATTTTGGTAAAAAACTAAAAATGTAGAATATGAGTACATAAGTTTTTATAAACAACTTAACATGGTTTTTTACATGAAATTTTTTTACATATGTTTTCAAGATTCAACACTTGAGGTCACAAATTCTAAGCCTAAAAAATATAAAGACTCAACCAAATGGCAAAAAAAATGATAATTTCCTTGTAACCCTTTCAAAATGGATTTTGTAGCCTTCAAAATTCTTGTATTGTATATTATTTAATCAAAGGCATTATATGAACATTGCCAAACATAAATGTATGCATTACTTATTCATGAAATGTTTTTGAAGTCAAGCACATTATTTAATACATTTTTTTTTATTCCTTTAAAATGAAAATTGTAATTAAGACAAGGACTAAAATTATTTAAAAGGACTCAAAAGGATATTTGTGTTGTATCCAATCTATTTTTAAAGTTTTTTATTACATTAACATAACATCATTCTAGTTAAGTCATACACCAATCCACCATAATCATGGAATAGTAAATGCAATAAAAATCCAAAATAATCCTTTGCAATCATTTTTTCATTAGAGTATCCTTTTTGGTATGGATGAAATGAAAATAGATTAATTAAAATTGACAACATGGGTGAAATATAACCATTTTGATGAAATTTCATTACATCGATGAAAGTGGGGTCAAATTGATCATTACAAATTGTTTTTGCCATATGGATGAAATCCACACATGAGTACTTGCTAATGTCATATCATTGGTATTTGTAAAACTTGCCATGCTGGTAGACTAATTTGTGTTACTAGAAGCTCCATTAATAGTTTAGTCTAGTAACAACATTTTTTTATCCAGAAAGAAATTCACTAATGACTACAACCTTCGTTGAATTAAACTTTTCAAACATGCCAAAAATAAGGCAATGCACATAATGGATGTGATGATCATGTTGGGCATTAGGATTAAACCATACCATGTCAAAAATTCCACATAAGATGTCATTTGTGGGAAGAATAAAATAGTAAGATCAAGTGCAAAAACTTTTTGATGACAAAGGAAAAACTTTTTTACCAAAAGGACGGACCAAGGTTTTGTTTAATATATTTTTTAATATATTGAACAACTGTATTTTAATGATCTATTTTTAACTTTGTTAAATACATAATTTCTTTGCCAATTACATCACCTTCACTTGGTGGCTATTAAATAATTGCAACAAATTAAACGCAACATTGAGCTACTACAAGACAAGTCCTCCATAATGTTTTTTCATATTCTTTTATTGTTTCTCACATAGGTTAAAGTTTTAAAGTGTGCTTGGAATTATACAAATTTCTAACTTGGCACAAGGGGCATTAGTTTTAGACCAGGCTTTGGAGTGGAAGGACTTTGATGGTGATCTTATCTTTGCCATCTACCTATTCATTTTTCCAAAAGTCATTTTCTCAACCTGGGTAGATAGGGTAGTGAGCGAACATTTAAGCTTTTCGTGTGCGTTCATTCTCCCATCATTTTTAGTCTTGGTGGTTGAAAGTGTTTAGGTGGGCCCTTCACCCAACACCTCTTAAGCATTTCCAGACTTTCATTTGGGTTCAAAACAAGCCAGATCAAAACTCCAAAAAGTAAGGAAGGTTGAAAAAATTAGTTCAACCTCACGTGAACACATATCCTCTCATATTGGTCCAACTCAAAATTACTATATATCTCCCTTCTTAACCTAATAACGTTGCAAATAGCCTTTTTTTATTGTTCAAATAGTAGATACCATAAAAGGGTGCTATATTGATATATATGATGATTTATAAGATTTATTTTTCAACTTTTCAATCAACAAGTTTGAAGTCCAAACAATCATGAATTTTGCATGTCTTTAAGCATAATTTGTTTTATTTTATAACAAAGCAATCTTTGTTCCATATTATTTTATATAGCAATCATATGTCATAAAAAAAACAATTTCATCATCACCATTATGAAATGACCATGTTTAACTTGTCTGATTTTCTGACGATGACAAGAGCAAAGGCAAGAGTTGGCTTATTAAAAGGTCAGCTTAGTTTCATAATAAGTATTTAGCTTCTTTTCAGCTTTTATGCGGTTATTTTTTAAATGTATTCCCTATTTATTAAGGTGTGATTGTCAATCTTTTACCTACACTCCCTTAGAAAAAGAGAGTTCAATCTATATTAAATAGAGTTTAATAGTTCGCCCACTATACAATTAGGTCAATCATACACAAAAAACATCCTTCCTATTCCCAAACGACATGGACTTTATTCCATACAATTTTATTTGCAACGAAACCACTTGTACATATGCATTATGTGCCCTTCACAAAGTGCAGGCTGTGAAAGAAGTGATTACCCATTGCAAGACTATCTTATATATTAAAGCTAAGATGGTGTCTGTCCGTCTGTCTGTCCGACGACGGTTTCACGTTTTAATTGACGTGGTGGAACCGGCCCGGACAGTCGGATTCGGAAAACCGGATTCGGCCCGGACAGTCAGATTCGGAAAACGGGATTCGGAAAACGGGTCCCAGGATTCGGAAAAACGGGCGGCCAGACAGGGCAGGGCGGGGCAGGGCAGGGTCCGTCTGTCCGTCTGTCTTGCAGGGCAGGGCAGGGGGCAGGGCCGTGCGGGAAGGGCAGGGGCCAAATAAAGAGTAAAAGATAAGGAAAAATAAAAGGGCGGGCAGGGCAGG
>Ga0209208_10005245_pt1 | contig 18124 bp, 19 predicted proteins | sample S1TSphfallax_3_FD_187694 | JGI IMG/M metagenome (GOLD analysis project Ga0209208, IMG submission 187694) | Host-associated microbial communities from peat moss isolated from Minnesota, USA - S1T2_Fd - Sphagnum fallax MG (SPAdes) (version 2) | ecosystem: Host-associated > Plants > Peat moss >... | reverse complement strand
GATTAGACTAGGAAGAGGTCTTAGTTGATCAAGCTAGAATCTGCACAAAAACAAACCACCCGAGTGGTTAGTTCACATTCCGGGACACCCTTGGGTGTTAGGACAAGCCACGGGCACTTCGGACCACAAGAGTCACCACGGCCCGGACTCGGGGGATGCCACCACCATCCCCCATATAGTATACTCTGCGATGCTCCGCCGCACCTACATCCAAGTGCCACAAATTCCCGGGACTCCCGAAATTGTCCTGAGATTGTCCCGGGGGGACTCCTAGAACTTTGAACCGCCATAACTCTCGACTGCAGACTTGGATCGCGACGAGGTCTAAACCGAAGTTTTAGCCCTCGTCGAGATCTTTCCAACGCCATATCGCACGCTCAGATCGGATGTCGGGAAGGCATCGATTCCCAACTTTTAGTGGTCGGGAGTCAAACTGCCAGTTTGACTCCCGGCCCTTCTTTTGCCTATAACTTGGGCTGCAGATGTCCGAATTGCCAATGCGAGGGCATTTTCGATATCTACGTTTCAAGACCTTTCCAACGACACCAAGAACACCCCAATGCAAGGTGTTTTGCCCCTTGCTGTCGAGCTCTGAACCTTCGGGAGTCCCGGAGGACTCCAAATCCCCAACTTTTCCAAGTGTTGGGCTTCACCCCCACACTTGGCCAAAGTGGGGTTGCGACAATTTATGTTAAAAACAAAGGCTCTAATCTAGACACATTGATTAATGCCTTAAAGTCAATAGTTTTGTGTTCTCCCCTTCAACTCCTTATCCCATTTGTAAGATCATGTTTTGGCCATGCAATGTCAAAGGCAACTCAATATGCCACTAGTGATGCCAAAATTTGTCAAAGTTTTTCAAACTCTAATTAGTTTGAAGTCTATTCAAACGTCAATGCAAAAAAATATTACTTGGACTAAAAATTCGAAGAAGTGAACATAAGAATGGAAAGATGTTTATATCATTGTAGGATTGTAGATGAGGATGTTCAAGACTCCTATGAAGACACAATTTGCTTCAAGAATTATCTTGTTTCAAGAAACTATTGAACATTGAAATGTAATTTTCATATGTTATGGACAATAATAGGTTTTACATTCGTTTTCAAAATTGTTAGTGGGTTAAACTTGGGATGTGGCTAAAACAATTATGAATACATTGCTTCCAATTGTTAGGCAATGTACTTTAAACCAAACTCGAAAGTATTGGTTATTGTCAAATGTTCTTATTTTTGTTTTCAATTTATTCAATGCCATGAAAACCAATTTGGCCAACATTGAATCTTTGAATTGGCCATTAATATGTGGTGATTTTGACCACATTAAAAATGCTTCCACCTTTTTAAAAATGTCTATCACTTGTATATCTTATGGTTGCATTTTAAATTAAAAGAAGGAAAGGTTTGAAACACAATTTCTAAAACTAGAGTATCTAAGTCCTTCATATATTCCAACTCATTCTTCGTTCAAGCAAGTCTCATCAAAGGACCATAACACCCGTCCTCATTTCTCTTCCAATTTTGAAACAACTATGGAATATATCAGCTCCTTTTAAATAAAAATGTCAACTTTTTTCTTCAATTCTTCCCCTCACATGAATGTTGTGTATGTGACAATTCACACATCTAAGATTGATCTCTAACTTTTCAAAGACAATTCTACAAACTTTTTTTTTGAAAAGCCTTCCTTGTACCACTACACTACTTAATTCCACTAAAAATTAGTTGTGAGAATGTTTAATGATGTTTTAAAGATCTATTCATGCCTCCTTCATTATTTCAACACAAGTTTTCCCAACCCTATTTCAAATTGAGGACCTAGGACCCCTCTAGTCTTGTTATAAGCACCATTTGAGGCTAGGAAGCCATTTCCCATCTTTGTGGGGTTGATACTCATTTAAATGAAATTCAAGGAAACATTGTATATTGGATTATATGAGTTCAAGTGTATGTAGCACCCACTTCGAAAGGAGTGTTTTAGTTGCTTCCCTTGGATCCACCAGCCCTAGGCCTTCAGCACCCTTCTTCTCACAACACTAATTCCATGCCACTTGACAATGACTGTGTCCCAGTCCTACCCACAAGATGTTGTCTTATATCCTGATGATTGGTCTTTTGCTTTGCCTTGTCGAGAGTAAAAGGAAAGATGATGCAAGTTAAAATTGTTAGGATTAGGAAATGCCAAAAGAAAACACAGTTCATGTTGTATTGCGGTAAGCTAAAAGAGCTTGAGGTGGACCCAGGCATTTTATGAGCCGAAAGGTGTGCTTGAATTGTTCTTTTACTCATTATCCTTGGGTCTAAAATTGTTGAGAGAATAGAAGCCTAAATTGAATATTGTTGCAAAAAGATACTCTACTCTGCTGCTACCAAATTTTAGGCTCAAATGGTTGAACACTTGGCAAAAGCAACAAAGTAAGGAGGCTGGTTTTATTTGGGTTATGTGGAATAAGGCGATTGCTATAAACATGCGGAGAACCAAAGCAAATACTGAGGTGGACCATGGCTGCAAGTTTTGGGCAAATGCAGAGGAATTGATTCAACACAGGGTTTTGGCATTGTTAGTATGCTCAAAGAGCACGGGAGCTCACCCACATCATCGTCAATTGCTTGATGTATGCCCACCTCCCCCCATTCAGAACGGCATGTAGCTTTGATGCAATGGAAGTATGACAACTTTGTTGAGACATAGTGCCAAGGTGAGTTCACAAAGTCATGGGCCTCTGGTCCCTACTTTGAGGCCTGATTTTTTGGGTTATTTGGGTTCAAAGAAGTGACATAGTCTTCAATAGGGAGAGTTGCCATATCAAGAAGGGTCAGAAAACCCGTAAACAACTCCCTTTTGATTTCTATGTGTATTTTGAGGGATCTCCCCAAGCAGAAGAACCCTGGGCCGTTATGCCGGGGGAACTCCCCTAATTTTATATGTTCCCATGTTCCTATGGAAATATTTTTTTTCTATGAAATGACAAAAATGTGAGGAAATAAAAAGAGAGTTGTAGGTTCTCGCACGAGTGCATTCTCCTAAGGGAGCAGCACCCAAGGGTGTGAGCCCAAGGGTGTTCCCAAACTCAGGAGAATGCATGAGTACAAGAACGACCCTAGAACATATGGAAATGGCCTGTTGGATTATGGCAGGCCTGGGGTAGTTGCTTTGGCTCTATTAGAAAAAAACTATTAGAGGAGTAAGTGTTCCGGAGTTTTTCCACAAGATGTGGGGTAGAAACTTGGTTATCTACTGGTGGGTAGATTTGTAGTTGCTACCATGATGGTTCCCCTAAGGATGCATTAGGTTAATTGTGTAGGTTGAGTGCTCCCCACGCTCCCCTTGCAGTTGTGCTCTTTAATCTCTTTGCAATGATTTTTTTTATTTGTGTGATTCAAAAACCAAAAAATCTGGAAAACAAGGGTCACCCCAGGCTGGTTGTTTTCCAGTTTTTCTTGCAATAGATTTCTCCATTTGTGTCCAAAAAAAAATCTGAAAAAATCCTTGGTGGGGGTACTTATAATCCATAACAATTGATAGGCTATAGACTCTCTTATGCAATACTTAAAAATGAGAAAATGGAACTTTTATTGGTAATTCAAGAAAATAAAAGGGAAACATTAGTATTATTAAGATTGAATTTACCAGGACTTATATCATCCTTTGATTTGTTTGATTTCCTTAGCACTTACTGCCTCTTTAGGTGTGCCTGAAAAAAAAGAAAACCCCCCGTGATTTTTACTTTTTCATATTTTAGTGACACAAATAAATAAAAGGTTTTCCAACACCCAAAAAAAGGGCTCCAAAATTGGCCCCCTCTCAGAGTCCAGGCAGTGTACAGTGTTGGGCAGGTATTTGATTTTGAAAATAACCAATGGTTCCAACGAGGCAGCCAAAACATAAAAATATTTTTGAAAAATCACTTTCATATCCATTCTATAGCCAAATTTGGTGAAATTTTATTGTCAAATTGAATCAAATTTGGCTATAGACAAGAAGGCCAGTTTGTCTACATCACAAAATTGGGAAAAAAAACTGAAAAAAACACTGGTTGTGTTGTAGGTCATCCTTTTTAATCCTCTCTCTATAAAGACAAGGGGTTATGAGTAGACTTGTGTGTAGGTGTGCAGAATAAATGTTATGATTAATGAAATTACTGGATTTTATGGTTTGAATTGTTTTCCTTAGTTATCTTGAGTGAATTAATTGTTAAATGTGTACCTAATAGGGTTTGGTAGGTTTGCGAGACTTTCAGAGGAAAAATTTCAGTGATAGAAAGCAACCATTATTTTCAATGTTCAGCCAAACAAGGTTGTGTGTAGGTTTGAAGAGTTCTTTTAAGCCAATGGGATCACTGAATTTGGTGTTTTAAATTGTTAACTTGAGGGAACTAACGGTTGGTTCACAGTTCATACCTACTAACTATTTATAGACAGTGTTCTTGTAAATCACATGTGCGCTTTGTTTTAAAAATATTTTTTCACAAATTACATTTAGGTGTGCTGGTTTTAAATAGACAAGGGTTATATTACTGGTTAGAGTAATAGTGCATTAATATATAGAGGGTGTAGAGTAGGCTAATGTGTAGGCGTGTAAAAATAAATGTTATGGTCAATAAAATTGTTGGATTTGGTGGCATGAATGTTTTTTTTCTTATTTATGTTGAGTGAACAAATAATTACATGTGTAATAAGGTTTGGTCGGTTTGTGAGAGTTTTAAAAGATCAATGGAAATGTTAGAAAGGGATCATTATTTTCAATGTCCAACAAAATAAGGTTATTTGTAGGCCTGAAGATTTTTTTTTTCAGGTTGATCAGATCGCTAGTTTTGGTGGTTCGAATTTGTTTCCTTATTTATCTTGAGTGAACTAACATTTCATGTAATAGCTATTTATGGTCTTGCAAATTACTCGTGCACTTTGTTATTTGTAAGATTTCCTCATAATATAATGTAAGTACGTGAGCTTTGTAATTTAAATGTCTTTTTTTTTTTAAGGAGCTCCTTGTTTCTTCACTCTTTTTCGGGGGTGTGCTGGGTTTTTTTTCTCTTATTAAGAGCTTCTGAGGAGGGTTGTTTTCTGCAGGAAGCGGGAATCGATCCCTCGTTGCCCTTCTTCTTGTTCTTTTCTTCGTTTTTTCGTGGTCTTCTTGTTTTTCTTCTTCCTCGTTGTTGCGCACGGCATGTGCAAAACCGTACAGTAGGTTCTTTCACTTGCCCGTTTGCTTGCTCGCTCGCTGGCTGGCTGCGTCGAGAAACATCAGTCGTATACTGGAATTTCTGTTGGTTTTTTTTAATATTTGGTTTCTATTTGGTGTGTGATCGGGGCATGGATCCAGTTTTTGCTTCCTCTTCGATAAGGTACGGGAGGCTGTGAGAAAAGGGAAGGAGGAGACGGGGGTGTTGGCGGAGAGAAGAAGAGTGTATGGCAGGTGCGTTGATGCAAGATCCGCGGGAGATGGAGCGATGTCGGTTGGATGTTGTCGGTGGTGGTGGTATGGGGCGTGGTGAGGTTTCTGGACATCGAATTGACGACGGTGGCGAGAAGGGTTTGGGAGGTGGTGGTGGGAGGGGGGAGTTCGATGGTAGTCGTTACTCTTTCGAACTCAGGTTCCAAGGGGAACGGAACGGCGACGGACACATTGGATATGCCTGGATGTTGTTCGATCCTGCGAATGCTGTGGTGTCGCAGGACGATAAGTATGTCGGACAAGGAATGAGCTGGCATGTGGCGGAGTACACGGCGTTGCTAGAAGGCCTTACAGTCGCTCGCAGTCTCAATTTAAAGCATATCGTCGCCTATGGAACATCACGAATTGTGTGCAATCAGGTGCGCTATGATGTCTTCTTAACGGATTTTTTTTGGTTTCCTGCTGCGTACTCCGTTGCTGGTACCGACATGAATGCGAAATATCCCCGTGGACCAACCCGTGGTTGTATTGACCAATAGATCTGTCTCTCCCTTCCTCCTGCTGTGCACTCCCTGACCATCATGTTGTCTACGGCTCTCGACTACCCATTCTAAGACGGACCGTCGAAGACCTAAACATGTTTGTTCCATCTCTGGAAGTCATAATATAAAGCAATCAGAAAGGGATTGTTGCACCGACACATGGGACATAGAAGCAGGGGACCACTTGACTTCTGTAGCCTTGTCATATGGTGGGGAAATTGTGTTGATCGGGTAAGAGAACTAGCCAGTCGCCAACATGAGAATCATATCAAGTAGAACACCCCATGATCAAGGAAGTGCTACACACTCCATATTTGTGTCTGGTGTGCATGCCATTGTGTTCTGTCACATGCTGCATTACCATGTTTGCTGTTCAGCATGAGTCAAGGAAAACATGTGTCCAGTAGTTTCTCACAATGTGGTGAACAAGAGCCGAAACAGACTGGAGAGCATATGGACAAGAATCTAAGCCAGGCTGGTTTCTTGGTTGCTCACTGTTCAGGTGAATAGGGTTTGGAGAGCCAAACAGGCCACCTTATTGGACCTCTGGAGCCAGGTCATGGAGAGCATCAGGGATCTCTACAGCTTCAAGCTCAAATATATGCCTAGAGATAGAAGATCTCCTGTTAATGCATTGGCAAACGATGCCATCATTGCCCACTTGGCAGGGCATCCAATAACTGCAGTCACCTCAACTAGCAGCAAGGAGTATGCTCTCTACTCTGGCTTTTTGCCCCTTGTGCCTGTGGATTGTATGCCAATTGTCTCACTTCCATTCCTCCAATTCATCATTGTAGTCATGCAAGTGTTTATACTGTCCATGGTGCAGACAGGCCCCAACTTTAGAGCATTGTCCAATATGCCTTGAGGAGAAGCCATCATCAGATATGTCTCTGGTGGAACATTGTTTGCACAAGTTCTGTGAACCATGCATGAAGCGACATGCAGAAGTCCAGGTGCAAGCGGGTCAGGTTCCAGTGCGTTGTCCACAGGTACTGCTCCAGTAACTTTTGCACTTGTACCAGTGAAAAGTACAATTCTGATTCATTGGACTTGTCTTATGCTTCTTGTATGCTATGTATTGTCTCATAGAGGAGTTGTCCATATCTCTGGGCATTGGGTTCATACAATGTTTGTGACAACAGAAGAGATTGCATCCAATGTGGACAGAGATATCTAGTCATACATTTTCTAATGCAGAGCTGGTTTGGAATGGTGAGTCTTCATTGTTTTAGTGTCACTCATCATAAGTTGGTTCTTGTATCTGTGGCCACAGGCTGACTGTCTCCAGCCATTGACACTGGCTAAGTGTCAGAAGCTGCTCACTGTAGATGTGTTCAACTCATTAACCAAACGCCTGGCAGAGGCCAGTATTCCTGAAGGTGACAGAGTATATTGCCCGTACCGAAATTGCTCAGCTCTTATGAACAAGACTGGGTTGCGTTCATCCCAAAATGTCTGTCCTCAACCCCTTATATTAAGTGATCCTTGAATTTCTGGTCAAATCTGGCTATTGTGCTGTGAAGTTATCTGAGTTACTGCTTTTTTTGAGGTTTACCTCTGAAATGAGTCTCACTTCAGAGGGTTGCAATCTCCTTGCTTATGTTTGTGCACTCTCTTAGAATTCAGTACTGATCTTTCCTTGTGTTTAGGCCAACTCATCATCAAATCCTCATGCAATGAATATTGGCCGCACCGAATGTGTGGAATGTGCACGGAGTTTTTGTGTTGAATGTCGAGTACCATGGCATCTCAACCGGTCATGCCAAGAATATCAGCAACTCCCTTTGCATCTACGGGATTCTGAAGACAGCAATCTGTACAAGTTGGCTGAGAATCAGAATTGGCAGCGCTGCCGTAAGTGTTGTCGAATGATTGAGCTTGCAGAGGGTTGCTACCACATGACCTGCAGGTTTCCCCTCCTTCTGTTTTTGTTCCAAGACAAATCATTTTGTGCATATGTTGCTAAGCCAGGTCTTGTGTGGTCCAGGCACTAGGATGTGTTGTTCGCATAAGTGGTGTGCCTAAATGACATGTTGCTAGTGGAGGAGGCCCTGGCCACAACCCAAACTGTGTAGTCCCACTCTATGCAAATGCTCTCAATGCTTCTCTGTTCTCTGAATGGCTTTTTCATGGCCAATACTGCTTGCTATTTGTTCCTCCTTCTGAGATCTTGTATTGTCAATCCAGGCATCTCTACATAATACTTGGGTCCTTTGTAGTGGTGCAGCCCTACGTAGGTGGGACTGTAGGATCCGTTGTGAACTCCAAAGTTAAGCACCCTAGGCTGAAAATAGAATTGGGCTGGGTGACCTCCCAAGATAACACCATTGCAGAGATGCATATAGCCCATATTTGAAAAGGAGGGAGTTCCTATGGTATGGGAAAGAGGCAGTCATGGCAGGTCCATCTTGTGTCAAAAAGTCTTCTAAGTTAGTTTGCATCCTTGTACTTGTGCACTTTTTATTTGACTCCATTGTGCTCTAAGGGGCACAAATGGAGAGAGCTTTATCTTTTTTTCTTGACCAGATTTGTGAGGCTGTGGTGCTAAGTTTGGGATCATGTCTTATGATGTAGGTGTGGATATGAGTTTTGCTACACTTGTGGGGCAGAGTGGAAGGATAAGAAGCAGTCATGCAGCTGTAAGCTATGGGATGAACGCAACCTTGTCCACCCTCTCCTCATTTTCGACTCTGATGATGATGAAGATGTTGACCTCTTTGTTGAGTATGACGAAAGTGATGTTGAGGATGGATTTCTTGGTGAACTGTATGATCTTCCATGGTTGAACCCAACAGATCATGCAGACCACATACCATTTGAGTTGATGCAACTTTTTGATGATGAAGATGACATGGTTGAAGATTTTTTTCAAGGATCTCCACCCCTCCAATACTACAAGACCAAGCTTTGCCGATACTTTGCAAGAGGGTATTGTGCTTTAGGGCCACACTGCACATTTGCTCATGGGGAAGGTGAGCTCCGGTAGTTGTTTGTTAGCATTTTTCTCAGAGAAAATGGCTATCATGGGTTTTCAATGTTTGGTTGTGTTTTGAGATCCTTCTTGAGAAGGTGGGAAGGGTGGGCCAGGGGGGGGGGGCATAAGGTTTTTGCCAGTTGCAAAGTTTTGAAAATACTGTTCCAGTTAGATGAAGGTACCCATGGATTATTGTACATTTAGATTTGAGCACTGAACACCGCTCTTTGCGTTCAAAGCTTGAAATCAGGATTAAAAGAGAATTTCCTATTTGCGTTTGTTTAATATCTACTAGGGTTTGTCATATCAATCTGTTTTTCTTGGGGAGAGAAGTGCTGAATATGAAGTTTGTCACCAAATCTGTTTGGCAATTTACTCTTAAAACATACAAGAAGGTACGGCCTTTTGGGGATGTATTGGATGTTGGCAACCCTATTAACAAAAGACAATAATATGAAAGGGCAATTGTAATCAATACTTTCATACTGGTTAAAGATAATGGTACTAATCTAACATATTTACACTGAATTTTATGATAAGTGCATGAATCAATGTATATGCTGATAAGGGTAAGGATCAATCAGAAATTGATGGGAGGATAATGGTGAAATAACTTTATGTACATCTTGTATTTATGGTTAAAAATGAAACATCAAGCATCTTATTTTTTTTAAGGTTAGATTGGAAGGAGGTCTAAATGGTTATATAAGGGAGGTTCAAAGATTGATTATCTTCCTTATTCTTGTGCAATGATTTCAATAAGCAAGTGCCGCAAATGTCTACTAGGCTGTATAGGGTTTAGATTGACTATGGAACCATCCATGATTCAAAAGTCACTCTTATAAACACTTTCTTTCACCCCTAGAAGATGCAGAACAATGATCGTCTACTTGGCTGTATAGGGTCTTAGATTGACTATTGAACCATCCATGATTCAAAAGTCACTCTTATAAACACTTTCTTTCACCCCTAGAAGATGCAGAACAATGATCATGGGCTTCAACCATAATACCAAACATGTTTTTGCATGGAGACAGAAATATGTAGATTTTTAATCATTGTCTGCCTGATTGCATCATGATTCCATCATGAGATTAGAGGTTTTTTAGAATGATCAGTTGCAGGGAGGACAGGGTGCTGAAGAATTTAACATCTCATGGAAATTTTGATGATAGTTTTGGAAGAGCTCAACATTCTCTTGCCACTTGAGAGGGAGATACTAGCAATGTTCTTCCTGAAAGAAAAAAAGGTTATTTGGCTGTCAGATGGAAAGCCATGAATCTGAGGAAAGTTAAGAATGAATGAACCCCATGCTTGCTTGAAAGCTTGAAAGTCTCACAGAGGAGAGATCTCAGGCTCTCATCAGATTCCCCCACTCACAATATACTATGTCCAGCTCCTTTCTTGCACAGCAACCAGATTGCATTGCTGCAAGATTGGTTGGCATCATGATGATGCAAATAAATGTGCACAAATGCATAAAAGTTGGGAATTGGACCTGGTATGCCAACCCTGTTTTCCAATCAGCCTTGAAAACTGATCTTTTTATAAAAACACAACAGTTTCAACTCTTGTCTGAATTCACAAAGTCAGATTTGTGCAGATCCAAGCTTTTTGTTAGATTGGAGGCCAATACCCATTTCCTTGCTCTCAATGCATATAGTTTGACCTACTTTCAAGTGCTCCTTCACAGAGAGATCTGGTATGTTTGATGGAAATGTACCCAGTAAATGTGCTTGAGTCAGTCTTCTTTGAATGTCAATGCAGCTGCAAGCTCCTACTACACAAAGCTTGTGCTGTATCATTCCAGCGTTAGGCAGAAGCTGTTCAGTAGTGATGGCATCAATTTTAGTTGCTAACAAAAATTTCTTCCACTGGAAGGATGAGTTCACAGAAATTCTCACACTGCTATTTTAGGATCCTAACAAGTCTGATCAACAAGAACTCTTCAGAGCTCAACAAGAACCCAAGCAGAGAGTTATCTTTGATGAAAGGTTTTATGAAGGTTGGTGGTAGTGGGTGTGACACGCAGACAACACTTATTGCAAAAAACCACTACAATGTTGCAAAATGGGATTGTCCAAATGAGGTGCAAAAACAGCGAGAGGACTTCACCATTTAGTTTGGAAGACACACAAAGTTCTGATCCTGAAGATGATCAGTTTGTCACATTGTGCAGGACTGATCCTGGCAAGAACTAGCTAATTTCGCTCATTTGGATGTTGACCTCATTGGCTGAAGCATCATCTGGAAGGACATGCAAATCAGTAAAGCACGCGCTAGCAAACATCTCTGAGTAATTATATAACACTAAGCAAGCAAGCAAGCACCACAATAAAAAAATTCAACTCTTCCTGCAACATTTGCTTCCCTTTTTGGGCTTCACAGACATGCAAGACTTTTCTGGAGGCTTCGCTAGTCTACGAGTAGGTAATGCCAAAACCATGATCCCATCATCTTGTAAATTAACGGCAGACATACAAAACAAAAACCTTTATCAAATTTTCTACATGAATGAATTATGATGATGAGCACTCCCAGGAGCACTGGAAGAATTCTTCTTCACTTTGCTTGAAGACTTGATCAAAGCCTTCAGCAGATGAAAAAGCATTTCCACCTGCATGCCATATCCCCAAGCCACTTGCTCAATCAGTGAAGCTTCAGTGCAAGACTTGATCGGCTTCCAACAGAAGAAAGAAGAAGAAGAATTCCACAGGTCCAAAGCATTTGCTCAATCGGCGAAGCTCCAGTGCAAGACTTGATTACCTTCCAGCAGAAGAAGAAGAAGAATTCTGCCTGCATAATCCCCAAGAGCATGTTCTCAGATTCTTCGAGAATCCGGTGAAGCTCTATTTCCAGAAGGAGGGTCATCATGTGGTGCTACAGTGGATGCCAAGCAAGTCTGTCGATTTCTTATTATAGAACGTGTTTCTGTCACGTCTTCCCTTCTTCTGTGCCTCCGTGATTAGATCTCTTATCTGGGTGGTACTACGGCGCCCAGGAGGCGAGCTGGAGGGTTTAAGGGTTGCTTGCCTGCCGTTTCAGAGAATTGGGAAGAAAAATAGGAGACTTTTTGTTGTACTTCTTCTGCTGATGCAAGCTGTTTGCGACAAACACACGCACAAGAAGTAGCGTGTGATTCTTCTTTGGATCAGGGTACAAGGTTTAGAGATTCTTTTGCTTATTGGGAGAATTTGGGCGATGAAGATGCTGCTTCTTTTCTCGCATCGAAGGATGGGGAGCTGCTAGGGAGCTTAGGAAGAGTTCATTGCTCTTCGGAGACATTGGGGAGAAAACAGAAAACACATGAGTTGTTGGGGGGAGGGAGGATTGATCTCTCTTCAGAGGCTTTGGGAGAGAAACACAAGTTGAGGATTCTTCTTCTTCTGATGTAGGAGGAAGGTGTGAGGGGTTGAATTCTGAAGTGTATTTGGGAGAAAGCACAAGTCAGGGAGCCGTGCTGTTACATGCTTGGAGGTTTTCGGGATTCATTGATTTTTTTCAATCGAAAGATTTGGGAGAAGACACAAGGACTTGGGGATTCTTTCTTTTTCATTTGCTTGCGGGGGTATTGAAGGATTCGGTTTTCCCTTCGGAGGATTTTGGCGAGACGAAGAAGAAGAGGTTGTTGGGAGGTGTTGGGTGGGCGATTTTCTCTCTGTTGCATGAGAGAATGGGAAGCTGTTGTACCAAGAGCCTAGCGGAGGAGCAGGAGGAACGGAATGGGAAACAAGAGCAGAAATTTTCTCATCAAAATCACTATCAGCATGGTGTGCAAACACACCAGGAGCAGCAGCATGTAGTTCATAATCACTATCATGCCAGGGAGCAAGGAGCTCACTATCACCATTATGCAAAGGAGCAGGAGCATGTAGTAGAGTTGCAGCAGCAGCAGCCAGGAGGACAAGAAGGTGGCAAGAAAGAACCTCCTCCTCCTGCTGTTCATCGACATTCAGAAGGGAAGAAGACCAAGGTTAGCAGTAGCAGTATCAAAGACAACAACTCTGTTCCTTTGGGGAAAAAGACCAACTTTGGATATGCAAGAGATTTCAAGGCCAAGTACACTCTTGGCAAGCTGCTTGGCCATGGCCAGTTTGGCTACACCTATGTTGCAGTCGAAAAGGCTACAGGCATGAGAGTGGCTGTGAAAACCATAGAGAAAAAACAGGTTTGCAGGCCCCCCTCCACCATAGACATTCCCTTCTTTGGAATTCTTTTGATAATGGGAAAAGATCCTTGCTGCAACAGCTCAGTTACACACTTCCCTTCTTTGGAATTTCTTTTGCTAATGGGAAGGATCCTTGCTGCAGCATCTCAGTTTCTAATCCAGATTTTGTTTCCAGCCCAAGTATGTCTCCATGTCTTCAGCACAGAGAGGGGCACTCAGTTTAGGTTGAGCTTTGTATGGCAGGTGAGAAGCACACACCATTGATTAGGGGGTGACAGAGAGAAGCACTGATAGTAGCAAGAAGAGATACTGGTTTCATGCATGGATGTTCTAGGATTTCTAGAGATGGAGATCGAGTATTGTGGTGTTTAGGGAGAGCTTGAGCTCAAGAAGTGGCTTGTTGCACAGAGGTGACAGAAGAAGTCTTACAATCCTTTTCACCATGTCTGTTCATTACAGGCCGTGCTCTTTTTTCTGCAAATAGGCTGATTGCAATTAGTTTGGCATCATGGCAGATGGCACTCCCAATCTCTGTAGAAGATGTGAGGCGAGAAGTGAAGATCTTGGAGACTCTTTCTGGGCATGAAAATGTTGTGCAATTTATTGCTTCTTTTGAAGATGATGATCTTGTCTACATTGTGATGGAGTAAGCATGCAGAAGCTTTATCAGCTCCTTCATTTTTGTTTTTGCAACATGTGGAGGTTGTATTGCTGGGTTTGCTGGAGGGTTTTTTCCATGACCAGTCTTGCAACAATGGTTGCAGTCTGAATTCAGTGGGTGATTTGGGTATTGTTATGTTTGTATTCTCTTACTGGTTTGATTCTCTGCTTGTTTGTGAAACCAGGTTATGTGAAGGTGGGGAGCTTCTTGACCGGATTCTTGCCAAGTAAGTCTCTAGATTTGGGTAGTCACATCTGATCAAATGTCTCTGAGAAAGAGGTGGGCAACTCTGAGAAAAATTGTAGATTTCAATGGTAAAAGGTCCTAGTTGGGAAATCATAGCAGCTGGACTGGCTCATCCAGGTTCACTTTGGGATGCTCGTGTTAAGGCTGGAGACATCTTTGTTGTCTTAATACTCGGGTATTGCTGTGGTGCATAACAGGAAGGACAGCCGATACAGTGAGAAAGATGCAGCTAGGATAGTCAGACAAATGCTAAATGTTGCTGCTCGATGTCATCTTAATGGTGTGGTTCACCGTGATATGAAACCAGAGGTATGCTCACAAACTACATGCATGGATATGTTGATGGGAAGGTTTGTGGATGATGCAATGAAGTCTTGCCAGTGACAAGAAGATTGCCTTAGCCTGTATGAATTCATAATTTGCACTATGTGAACACCACACAACAGTGGCCACAGATTGATGAGAATTTTGGATTGTTCAGAATTTCCTTTTCAAGTCTCCAAAGGAGGATTCACCTCTCAAGGCCACTGATTTTGGGCTATCTGACTATATCAGACCAGGTACAGGACCCTCCTGTTTCCTCTGGAATCAAGTTGCACCTCCCATAACATTTTGCAACGTTTCGGAACCATCTGGTCTGCTCTGGAGCTCTCATCGGTCAGTACTGGATATCCATTTTGTTTTTGATGCAGGCAAAAGGTTCCATGATGTGGTGGGAAGTGCATACTATGTTGCCCCAGAGGTGTTGAAGAGAAAATCTGGCCCAGAGTCTGATGTGTGGAGTATTGGTGTCATCACCTACATCTTGCTCTGTGGAAAGCGCCCTTTCTGGGACAAGACTGAGGCTGGCATCTTTAATGAGGTAGGAGATAGCAGGGGCATAAAAGTGTCAAACCACTTGTGCTCATGGATCAGGCTTTAGACTGAATGTCTCTGCCAGAGTTTAGATGTCGATTTCAATTGCCCACATGGGTATTTATTGTATGTCATGACTTTGTGATGACCAGGTACTGAAGAAAAAACCGGACTTTCGAGACAAGCCATGGCCTACAGTCAGTGCTAGTGCTAAGGACTTTGTGAAGAAGTTGCTGGTGAAGGATGCATTTGCCAGGCTTACTGCTGCACAAGCTTTGTGTATGTTTCCACAATTTCATGTAATGTAATCTATTAATGGTTTGAGTAAAATCACAAAGGTCAATGACGATTAAAGACATCTGCAAGAACTGCCATATGTAGCTGCCAGTGGATTCAGATAAGTTTGTTAGTGAGATGATTTGATGATTGTTGGAGTATTGGAGAGCTGCAATGTTGAAGGTTCATCAATACAATGTGCTATGACCACCCTCCTGTTGTGAATAGGAGATGTTTCATTTATGGTGATACTTATGTCGAGTATTGTTTGTGCAGCCTTGATCTTAAGAAATGTGTCTGAACATACTGTGCAGCACATCCATGGGCCAGAGAGGGAGGAGATGCATCAGACATTCCATTAGATATCTCTGTTCTTTCAAACATGCGAGAATTTGTGAAGTACAGCCGCCTAAAGCAGATTGCTCTTCGGGTAGGTCACAAACCATATCCTTTAACCTTGAATGCAACACCTGGGCCTATATGTTTATCTGGTCTTCAATAAAGTCTCTGTCAGAATTATGATCACAAGTCTCCTCAAGTGTATGACTGAGTGTATCGGAGATGGTGATTGTTGATGGATTGTAGCTCTGATTGTCATGTGAAGACTATTACCTGCCCTACCTTGGGACTGAGTACTGTGGAATCAACTGCAGGCTTTGGCGAGCACCCTTGATGCTGATGAAATTTCAGATTTACGGGATCAGTTTGATGCAATGGACATGGATAGGAATGGCACAATCACACTTGATGAAATGAGAATTGTAAGTAGTTTCCATCTGTTATGCTGGTAATTTCTTGGAATTTTCTGCCTTAGAATCTTCTTGACAGAATAATTATTATCATGTTGATCAGGGTGGCTCAGAATTATGTTGTATTGTGGGTATGTGTTTTCAAGGCCTTGCAAAAGGACCGGCCTTGGATTGTAAAAGAGTCACGTGTGCTGGAGATTCTTCAAGCGGTACGTAAATGCAAAGATTCTGACCTTTGCCCGAAATTCCAAGTTTTTTGGAAATAACATGCATCATCTCATGCACATTGTTACTCTTATGGTGGTGCCAAGTTACTTTCCTAATTGAGGAAATTTACACGTGCTGTTTGATAATGCAGATGGACAGCAACAGAGATGGGTTGGTTGATTTCAATGAGTTTGTAGCAGCCACACTGCATGTGCACCAACTGGAAGAGACAGACTCTGAGAAATGGCAAATGCGCTTGCAAGCTGCTTTTGACAAGTTTGATTTTGATGGGGATGGCTACATCACTGCCAATGAGCTCAAAATTGTATGAAACTCTTTGTTTGTGTCTTTTCGTGTACTACAATTGTGATGCATATTGGAGAGTTTTTCATGGGTAATAAGCACCCTTATGGCATCACTAGATAGCCAGTTCTTTCCAACATTTTTAGGCATGTGAAAATGCTAGATAATTGCATTGACTTAAAATTCACAGTGTTTGGTGTTGCAGAGAGACTTGATTGCCATGAACAAGAGTGCTAGCTGAGGGAGTCATTTATTATCTGTATGATTATTGCACTGATAGCAAGATCTACGGTATTTCTGTTGCAGGCTACAGGTCTGAAGGGCTCCATGGAGGCAATTCTTGATGAAGCAGATATGGATGGAGATGGACGAATTAGTCTACCAGAGTTTAAAAACTTATTACGCCAGGCAAGCCTTGGGTCTAGAAACAACAATGATCATGATGTACATACACAGCATCAACGTCGCCGAGTACAAGAGGCTCATGAGGCCCGCATCATCTCCTAAAATCACCACACTGCTAGTCACTGGAAACAGCATCATTTCCTAAAAGCCCACACTGCTGGTCCATGGAAATGTGTTGTGCTGGGGGGCATCATAACCAAGGGTAAAGCCATCCCTCTTAGGTCAATTTTAATGGGCATCATTACCTCGGGAATAAAACCAAAGACTGCCACCACAGCTCCCAAATGGGTCAGTTGGTTGGTCATCTTAAGGCTTGAGATAATGGAGTCAGGGACAGGCTTTTTGTGCTAGTTAGTAGTTTCATGCAGGTGATTTTGTCTTCTTGTTGAGTGTCTTTTCTTAATTGTAAAGTAGCTTACTGTCATGATTGAAGTGCTCTTGCACCAAGAGCTTTTGCCATTGAGTTTTACCTTTTTATTCAATAGGGTGTACGAAACACTGATTCCTGCACTTGTATCAACAAGATGCCAAGCTAGTGGTTGATTGGGGAACACCCCTGAAGGCTGGAGGTGGCTGTGAAGGTTGTCTTATGACGTATCCAGTTAGAGCATTTGATGTGAAATAATAGGCTTGTGGAGGGGCAGCACTACACACCTCAGTGAACATTCAGCGCAATTCTAATGACTAGAGACATTTTTACTTGCAGTCTGTCACACACCGACCCTTGTGTGTTGTTTTTTTTGCTGATATTCTTCTCATCATAGCAATAATGGGCAACAAAAACTGTAGGATATTTGACAACTACAAGAATAAATGAGATCTTGGTAGCCTACTCCCTGCTTTGCAGCTTTTGTTCTCTGTACAATTGCCCACCTTCTAGCTCATAGTCAATTGATTAAATCAGGTATGGAAATCACAAAACTGGGCATTATTGAGCTCAACTGAGAGCAGCCCTAGCTGGAAGTTCTCTGGTCCAAATCTGAAGTCATAACCTTGTCCTATTTGTGGCATAATGGAACCATCAGTTTCATTAATCACAGTGACCAGCTGCCATTACTCACACCATTTCCTTCTAAGCTGGTTTGATCTTGTTGCACTATCCGAGATTTCCAGAGGGAGAAAAAGAAGTGAACACAGCTTTATTCAGTTCTGTGAGCTTACTCACAGAGTTCGCTTATTGTAAAACTGACTTGGTACTCAGTCTTGCATCAACTGAGCAAAAAAGTGCCCATCTATTTCTTGCAAGCAATCAGGGTGACATAAAACTGCCCTGTGTCATCAGCCATTTTAGAAAAGCAATAGATCAGTGACTTCAAACATTAGGCAGCAGCCACAGCAAAA
>Ga0209208_10005244_pt1 | contig 18124 bp, 6 predicted proteins | sample S1TSphfallax_3_FD_187694 | JGI IMG/M metagenome (GOLD analysis project Ga0209208, IMG submission 187694) | Host-associated microbial communities from peat moss isolated from Minnesota, USA - S1T2_Fd - Sphagnum fallax MG (SPAdes) (version 2) | ecosystem: Host-associated > Plants > Peat moss >... | reverse complement strand
TTAAAACACTACATTTCACATTCCACAACAAAATGAAGTATTAAAAAAAAAAAACATTAATTGGTGCCTTGTTTCCATATCCACTTTCACAAAGAGCAAGGAGTGAAGTAGAAATAGTTCAAAGAGATTTTTTTTCCTTTGGAGTTCATCCTTGTTTTAAACATGGAAGACAAGCCATCAAAATAGTAATTGTGCAAAACATGTTCAAAACATGAATTGGCCAATAATTGGATGTTATTTGTATTTTTTGGCGTGAAGTGTTGTTAACACCCAATTATTTAAGAAATTGAAGTTCTGCCAATAAAGGTATAATTTGTGTATGGAATGCCAAATAATATCACTCCTTTTGAAATTTGGTTTGGATATAAATTTAATTCATCATATTTTAAGTTTTTTGGTTATCCAACTCATGTTTTAATCCATTAGGATATATACGAAAAAAAATTGATCCACACTTTTTTAAATGTACATTATTAGGATATTTTGAAGAATGTAAAGCATATATATTTACAGTATGAAAAATAGGGTGATTTGCAATTGGCCTTGCAATTGCAAGAACCATTTTGCAATTTTGACTAAGTTGTAACTATGTAAGCCAAGAACATTTGGCCAGTGGTTTGGTGACATGTGACACATTCACAAAGTTTAGGGTCAACAAATACTTAAATGACATGTGGCACATCCACATCCATCGACTAGGCCATGTGGTGCTTGAACATTGGCCACTTAGCCTAAACATAAGTTACATTTAGACCTAAGAACTTAAGTTAAACCTAAACATAGGCCATTTAATTTAAGCTAGACCTAAACACCTATTTTAAGCCTAGACATGGCACTTAACAAATGAAAACCTAATTGATTTAAAACCTTTAGGATTGAACCTTTTTTATAAGTTCATCCCAAATCGCTATTACATTTTCATGATTATTGTGTTTTTCTAACCATCCTAATGCACTCCTTTCTATAGTTTTGATGGTTGGAATGGAAACAAAAAATATGGGATAAACATTTTAGTTGTAATCTAGTTGCAACCAAATTACAAACTAATCTAAGGTGTTTCCATGGTACAATGTAGACAAAAAGGAGTAATAACATTTTAGGTTTTATTGCAACACATTTTTGAGTTGGCTTTCTAGGTATTTAGAAAAGATTTTGTGGTAGAAATGTGGAATTAAAGGTGTCATATCATAAACTATCATCGTGTTATGACATTGGTGCACATTTGAACAATTCGATGGTTAATTAAAAAACATTTTAAACTTGCAAGAACTTGTCACAAAGATCATGATTTAATAAAACGGTTGAGAAATATCAGTTTAAAAAACAATTATCCATGAAACTTTGCACATACAAAAAGACAACCATGATGAACAATCATTTTCATGAAAATTTTAAGTTTGTTTTTAAGTAATGATATTCATATCAAATGATAAATAAATGTTTAGTAATACATTATGTTATGATGATGTTAATGATTATGGTATTTTTAAATTGTAATTTTTTTTCCATTAAAAATGTAGTTGGATAAAATGTTTTTTAATCATTCTAGAAACATAAAGTGAAAAATTAATGAAAACCAATAAATGTTTTTTAAACAAGGCGTTTTAAATAAGTTGTCACTAAATTATTGATGTACAACTACATAAATGCAAAAGTATGAATTAATTGCATATTCATGGTTTATATAATTTTCTTATTCTTAAGGCCCAAATAAACCATATGTGATGTTTAAAAGAATTCAAAGTGAGTGATATTTTATTTATTATTACTTTTAATATTATATATTCTTCCAATTTTGACACAATGTATGTACACCATACCATGGAAACACGCTCTAAGCTTAATTAGGCCTGAACTTAAACAAATAATCTAGCTAGCCTAAGTCTAGTTAACTAGTCACGTTAATTATTTGTAGAAATTATTCATCAACCATTTTTAATTGTATAGTTAGATAACTAAAAAACAAGAAATGTTATTTTCATTTGCCAAATAGTTTGATAATTACTTTTAAAATTTTAATTTTGAACAATTAACTATAATTATATATTAAATAATGAACCAATAATTAGTCAAGAGTTTTTTCAAAACTAATTCCATCTAACGTTTTATTATCATTTCATAAAAAAATAATTAGCTAAAATATAAAACATTGGTAATATTTTTGAAAGGTATTTTAATTTAAATAATAATTATAATTTTATCATAATTAATAATTGGCTAGAACTACAACAATGACATTAATAATAATGTTGTAGTTAGTATATAGGCTAGGCTAGTTATTTAGCTATTATTATTCATATTGTTACCTAACTTGTTATAACTATTATGAATTAATAAAATAAATATTAAATAAAATAATTGTAAAATATTATATATGTCAGTATATTAGTCTTAAAATATTATTATTAATAATAAATATTTAGAGTAAAAATTAAATTTTAAAAATTTATTGGAACTAATAGCTGGCATTATGATAAACATTAAAATTCCAATAAAATGTTAATTATGTATCATTACTTGATGTGTTATAAACTAACATTTGATTTGCATAGAAATAATAAATTACATGTATTGAACATAAATTATTACAAGCTTATATTTCATAATTTTCTTAAAATTCATTTTGAAATTAAATTTTTAATATTTATATGCACAAAAACATTATTTGCATCATACATAATTATTCATTTACAAAAATAAAATTTACATGTAGTTTAATTTTTAATGAAATTATATTAGAATTACAAAAAAACTATTAAGATGTCATATGTACAAAAATGAATAAACATTGAAGTTCCACAAAATCATTAATTATGTATCATTACTCGATATTTTGTAAAGTAAAATTCAATCTACATAGAAATAATAAATTGTATGTATTTAACATACACATTATTACAAATTTATATTTCAGAATTTCCTGAAATCTTATTTTTAAATTAAGTTTTACAATTTATATTCACAAAATAAATTGCATCATACGTTATTACTAACATATTTTTCATATTCTTCTTAAAATTTATTTTGAAATTAAAGTTTAATATTTTTTATGCACACAAAAATATCATTTGTCTATATAAATAAAATTAACATGTAATTTAATGTTATCATAATTTAGAATAAATATTATATGTATAAAATTGAAGTTGCCTACTAATTGTTTAGCCTATTCGAGAGAGATAATCACAACAAAGTTGCAAACAAAATTGCATTTCATCCATCCTCTAAGACATTTTATCATCCATATGTATGTGTTGATGGTGTGACCAAAATAGTTGAACATTAGTCAATGTCTTGATTGTGTGCTAATTAAAAAACCTTAGATGTTAAGAATATTCCAAATATTACCCTTTAAGTGAAACATGTTTCACATTATTTACCAACATAGTTGGGAATTCAACTTGGAGACCTTGCAAATGACCACCCAATTGAAAATGCTTTCAACTATACAACAATATAGTAAACAAGTCAATTTAATTAATACTTACCATAATTTTATTTTTTTAATTTTAAAATCAAAGTTGCAACATAGTTGTGAATGACATGCAATTAAAAACTTTTTGGTTTAAAATGGGGGTTTTCTACTGGTCTTGTTTATGTTGCTTTTCATCCATCCATCAATGATGAATTATGTTGATTTTTGTTGGAACTCCTTTGCAACTGCAAGTGTGATGGTAACACATTAATGGTTGCAATTAATTAACAACTATGTAGCAACTCATGTTGGCACAATGTAGTACTTGTGTGTAATTGCAATGTACCCAATTTGCAAATGGCAACTAGATGATTATTATGGAATAATTACTAGGCAAGTTCATCCATTTATGAACCTAATGCTTATGTGATTTTTAATTCATCCATTAACAAATATAATGCTTGCATGATTTTTCATTCACTTATTAACAAACAAAGTTTGTTGATGTCATTTGCAACTAGGTGTTTAGTTATGGGTTTCAATGTAGTTGTATGGTAGTTGATTTTAGTAGTATTGGACAACTAAATTTCAACTTACAATGCAAATGTGTAAACTTTGCACACACATTATCATTGTCCAAATTATGAAGATAGTGTAGAATTCCATTCCATCACTATTTCTAAACGTGAAATGGATCTAAAATTATATACATTGGGGTGCAAATGAAATACAATGAACCAACATGATTGCTCTAGAAAATGACTACATGTCCTTTTTCCCCAAAAAACTTTTTCATACAAATAAATTTTGGAACAATTTTTTTTGCAATTTGTTATAATAAATTCTTATCGTTGTCCATAACATGTATTTTTTAAATCATTTTTGAATAAATATGAATTTTCAAAAGTGTATTGATTTTTTGTAAATTCAATGTTTTGTTTATAAAAATGATAACAATTTCAAATGATAACAAAAAAATCATTTCTTATATTTTCAATTTTTCTTTCATAATAAGATGAACTTTTCTTAACAAATCATGTAGATTATACCTCATTTATATGTGGTAAAGGGCTTTCAAAGTTTTTAAAATTTGGATCAATTTTGGAAAGTTCTTTGAATTTTTAAAGTGTTAGAATTCCACATATTTTAGGTTATGAGTGTTTTTTCAATGTGGTTAACGAGTCTTTAATTTTTTTTCCCATCAAATGTGTTTTATTATATGAGTCCTTTTTATAGTCCTTTGCAAAATTAACTTATATATGATGCCATAGGTGTTCACTTTTAAAACTCTTAAATCAAAACTTAAACTTAAAATTTCATCAAATAAATTTATGGTTTGAATTCATTAACATTCATATGAATGAAAAAAACAACAACTTACCATGATTTCCATGGCTTTAAATGGAAGAAAAAAAAAATCCAATTTTGAATTTTTTTTTTGGTGATTTAACGCCCTTTTTGGCTTGTTGGATTATGACTACACCCATTGACATTCAATGTTGGAAAATGCATTACAACATTTTTTTCTTAAAAAAATTACTGAAATATAATTTTCCTAAGTTATTTATAACAAAAAAATTCCTTTACTTGATGAAAAGGTCATCACAAAGATGATGAACCACAACAATCAAATATTGTCATCTAAAACACTATGTTTCTATAAATTAATGTTTTTTTTTGTTGAAATGTAGTTTGAGCCATAACTTTTCATTCCACCTTATCTATTTGAAATTTTCCATATTATAATATCCAATGTTGCATATGAAATGAGATCAATAACATGTAAATAACATTGTAATGCAAAAGATACATAGATGTCCATCCTTTCAATTTAAATAAAACTAGTTTACAACTATAATGCCACTAACATAACTTATCTATCATTACAATGCAACATATATATCATTGACACAAATTAAACTACAATTAACTACACTTGCATACAATAATGGTTTTCAAAATAAAATGCATCACATTAGAATTCACCATACTTTTTTTATTTGGTTTAGATTATTGTATGTATGGCTTTGGATTACTACATAACAAATAATAACACAATCAATGACATATTTATTAGCAACCCAACCAAATTATACAACATCACATCTGCATGTTCCTTTATTGAAGATTTTATTTTTGAAAAACCTTTAACCTTCAAGAACAAAAACAAAAAATTCAACATCCAAAAACAAGAACAAGAGATTTTGGCCTTTTTAAGTTTTTAAATATACAAACAATTTTGTGACAACCTTTTAGCTCTCCTTCTAATATGGGGGAAAAACATCTTAGTTATTTTAACTTCATCACCAAAAGATTAAAAAAATGCACAAAATGTTTAGAGAAAAAAAAAATTCCATTTTAGTTCAATTGAGTTCCTTGACAATAGACATAGGTGCACAAAGGTCATTGATGCAATCTAGCAAATTTGTTGATTTATTGCCATGTCACTTGTTCAAATGTTTTTTGCCCAAATTTCATATTTTCAAATTTCAAATTCAAATTTGAAATCAAGTTGCATACTATTTGTCCACGTGTTTGTTTGGTTCATTTGGTCATTTAATTTGGTTTACATGTTTGTTGAATGTTAGATTTATATACATATATATATACTTTGTAATTCATTTTGAATTTTTTATAATAGGCATAGGCCCATGATCAACTCTTTATTAATAAAACAATTAGACATTTAAAGTATAAGACTTTGAAATATATAAAGGGAGATCCATATGTACACCCTAATTAAATTTGTAATACAATATATACATTACCTTTAATTTTATTTCAAAAGTATGCTTTCACGTGAATTCTATGGTTTAACAACTCTATAAGGCAACATGACGTTCTAAGTTACAATGTAGTGGAAAATTAGTAATAAAACAATTGAACACTAGTTGCAAAACAATGAAAAAATAGTACTTATGTATTGGCAACCTAGCAACACAACTCAATATATTGAAATGGGAATCATAGTTGACATCTAATTGCAAACAAGTTGAAAGTGTCATATGTAATGGGTGATGAAAATGTATCCACATGACATGATCATATGTGTCAAGGTCATACACTAGTGGCAAAATAGTCACTGATTGGATTTTACATTTACCTTAATTGTAATGTGGTTGCCACATGCTACTAAAGTGCAACTTGCCAACAAAATCAAACATGGTTGATTACAATAATATTTACGATGTGTACATTCTATTGTATATATGTTTATCTTGCAACTAATTTGCAACTACATTACAATTCCATAATTTTTTGACGTGCCATTCATGTGTTTCCATGGGACAATTGTAACATAGTTGTATATTAGTTTTTTTGGAGCTTTAGTTGCATGGTAGTCTAGTTGCCACAAACATGATTTCTCATAGTGTTATGTGAAAAGAAAATAAACAAATTACAATTTCTCAAGATGTTATATTTGACAAAAAATTCATGCCACCAAAAAAATTTATAACAATTGAAGATGACATATAAAAGATTCATTTTTTAATTTGAATTGTTTTAAAGCAAATAATACACCAATTTTGTCAACAATAACACTTGTATCAAATCACAATCAATAAAGTTATTTTTGGAGGTAGAAATGATAGTCAACTTGGTCAACCACAACCATCAACTCAACCCAACTCACAAGTAGCACAAGGACAAGGCTCATCATTACATGATGATAACTTGATGCCAATATTCTCATCATTTTTTATATATGAGGATAACTTATCACATTAAAAGATGTGTCAATGTAATTAACCTAAAATAAATGTACAACCACCAAGTAGGTTGATTGAGTGCATGCCAAGAATGAATCCTCAAACAAGAAAAAGAAATCAATTCATTCACATCATAAAGTCATTGTTACAACATATGATCTTCCTAATTAAATGCAAAAGGATTTAATGTAAGCACATTCCAATGAATGGCAAAAGGCCATTGATAAAAAAATTATTTAAACAAGAATCAAACATGGAAATTCATTGCTATGGCTACCTAAAAATAAAACTAATATACACAACAACACCTTTTGGGTTTTGTGATTTGCCTTCACAACTATATATTGGTTAGGAAAAACATATGTGACTAATGATTAATGAGTTGTTAAACCCATGTCATTTCACCCATTTAATTGTAAGGGATGTTCAGTTGCAAAGCCCAATCATTTTAATGACTAGGGATTTTAAATTTTTCTTATAATAATGAAATTGCATGTCACCATTAATATTGATATGCCATGTAAAGTGCATGCCATTTCAATTTAGTCGTTTTATTCAACTAAGTGTCACAAAAGATGCCTTGATGGATGGATGACATGTGTCAAAAATCTATAAACACATTGTGAATCATTGCACATGACCAAAAGTCAACCTAATTTAGCCCATGTAGTAACCAAAGATCAACCTAGCCTAAACTAACTAGGTTAGTTACCTATGCTACCTAACCTAGGCTAGGTGGCCTAGATTATAAACAAATGTCACACTCCTAGCCCAAAAAGCTTAGATTAGGCTACCTAATCTAGACAAAATTGCCTAGGTATCATAGGTTCCAAGAGTGAGGACTTGAACCTTTCACCTTCACTTTGGGGTTCAAATCTTCATCTATTGCACTACCAAATTTTTTATACTAATTATATTTAACACAAAGTTATAAAGCTCAAAATTTTTAGCCTTGAATTAACCTCGGCCACCCTATGTTGACCTAGGTCAACCTACCTATTACCTTCCAACCTAGCTTAGACCAAGATCTCCTTAGGTTGACTTTAAATGAACTAGTTTGTCAACCGATATTGCTTACTAACTTAGTTTAGGTTAACCTATACAATCTATAAAATAAATTAACCTAGGATAATTATGTCACATCTAGTCACACAAACTTGAGGTGGTTATAATTAAACTTTATATTATTTTGTAATGAGGCTACCTAGATTGAACTAGCAAAAAACCTAAAGTTAGGAACCTAGGCAAGCCTACCTAGGTTTACCTATTAATAAGGTAACCTATTCTAAGTAAATTTAAACATATTAGATGTATTAAATTGTTTATGTTTAGTTAAGTAACTTACAAGATAACCTATATTATGAAGTAGGTTTTTTACTAAGTAGCATACATACATAAATTAACTTAATAGGTATGTTAACATAAGCAAGTGTGTTAAGTAGTTAAAAAGTCAATTTGAGTTATGTGTCACCTTTTCCAAAACAACTATTAAAGTCATAATTACAAGTTAACAATATACTATTTAGTACACATACGCATGCAATATTCATGACTTCAAAAACCTCATGGCACACAAAAAATAACGGCATGCCATGACGAATATTGGTGCCATAAATTCAAAACACACAAAAATTTATGGTGTCACAAAAAATCATGGATTGCCATGAAAATTTGTGACACCTTGTTGCCAAATGGCATGCCATGTCATCATCACATGGAAGATTAAATTGTTATTAATTGCAAAAGACAACAATATTCTCAATTAGCTAATAAATGAAATTAATTCATCAAATCAATGACATGAATTATGATGTTAACAAATAAAACCACATCATCTTGTTGGCATATAGTATGCCATGTCATCATCATGGGAAATTGAATCATTATTAGTCGCAAAGGTGGATGGTTCTTACAACTAACTAACTAATGAACAAAAATTGAAAAAAATATGATAATTTACCAAAATAATCAACAAGTTGTCATATTGATTATAATTGCAAAACCATGATGCCATGTGGATATTGATGTCTTTTTCCATTACTTAATGATTGTTACAACTAAGTAGGTATAAATGTAGTTGAAAATAACAATAATCATTTTTTTGTCCAATTCAAAGGATAAGATTTGTTGTAACGAGCATAAAGTTTTTGGACTTACATCTTGATACAAAAAGCTACATTGAAGGATTGGACATAATTTTTTAACATAGTGACCAACCAATAAATGCCTTGTTTTATCCAAAGTAGTTTATGAATCATCATGTTAATTAGTAATAAAATATTTTATGACCACCACAACGCCAAAAAATGTTTTTTACTAGTCCTATTTGACTATAGTCATTTTTTTAGTCATTTTAAAAGTCGCTTATGCCATTTTCTAGTCATTTCGCCTATTGTAGTTGAATAGGACAAGTCATAAAAGACATGTTTTGGCATTCATGTGAAATGCCACATCATCATTTTGTGAAACTATAAGTTGTTATTTTAGTCACAAAAGTTAGGGTATTTTTAATTAACTAATATTAATTTATTTAAAGCATATTATTACAATTTCAAAAATAATAATATATCTATCCAGAAAAGCCCACTAGTCGTCATATTAACTATAGTTGCAAAACCATATATGACATCACTTGACATCTCAATGGCCTTTGAACTACATAATGATTTTTGTGATTAAGTAATTACAATTGTAGTCGAAAAGGACAATAGTTTTTTTTTTATCAATAAAAAAACCTATAATGTGTTGTGACAACATCCAAATGGATTTTAAAAATCATGCAATACCAAAGGGTCCAAATTCTTTAAGGTGTATCAAAATCTTCTCACAACATCACCCTTTCTTATCTTTTTTACCTTGTCATTTTTTACCATGTAAAATCACATTTATGGATGATTATGATGGAATCTAAAATTATAATGTCTAGAATATAGTCCTTTTGAAAATTTTAACAACTTTTGACTCATTAATTTTTATGGGGATCAAAATATAGGGTAAAAAAGGACCACAATAAGGATTAAGTCCCTTTTGTTCTATGTGATACACCTTAAAGGATTTTCACCCCAAAATTAATGGAACTAATGATAAATATAAGTTGGATTTAGTTGCCAATGGTGTCAATTAAGTACAAGGTTTTGATTATATTTTGAAATGTTTTTTTGAAATTAAAAACTCAACTTTATTTGAAAGTTATTAGCTTTATCAATTCAATATGATCTTGGGATACATTAGTTCAACATTAAAAATAATAATTGCATGGTTATCTCACTAAGGATGCATACATGCAAATTTACCTTGAAAGTTTAGTAACACCTTTAAATTCACATTTATTTCATAATATATGGCCTCAAGCAATCCTCAAGATCATGGTATCAATATTTTGACAACTATATAATATCACTACAATTTTTTTCAAATTGATATTAATATTCACATTTTACAAGATGATGAAAACTTCATGACCATTGGGATTTATGTGTATGATTACATTCTCATCAACAACAAGTTGATGTTAATTATACATATTACAAGTGTCTTAAAATAAGTATTCAAAATGTTTAATGAATGCAAATTACATTACATTGTTGGCAATCAAATCATCAAGGTTGGATTATCCTACATCAATTAAAGATCTTATTTCAAAGTTGGTTGAACATGAAATGTTTAATTGCAAGGTCCCATTTGTATTCTAATGCAATTTGGCATGTGACTATGCAAAGACAATTTTCCAACATTTTAGGAAGCAAAAAAATAAATCAATGAATAACTTATCCTTATTCCCAACTTTTAGGAAATGTGATGCATGCCATTATCAACAACAAATTGTTATTTATTGTTAATGAACCAACGACCTTTGTTAAAGTTGCTACAACTAATAAACAATGGTGACATGCCATGTAATGGAGATTGATTCCATCACTAAAAATGGGAAGTGGGTATTAATGGATCTACCCCCAATTTTAAAAACAATATATGCAAATTGGGTGTTCAATTTGAAACCCACTGTGGATAGACCACCTTCAGACATAAGGTGAGGATTATAACATGCATATTTGAACAAAAAGGTGTGGATTTTCAAGAAATGTTCATACTTATTTATGAAGTGGGGAACAATTTGATCAATTGCCTAATTTCTTATCAACCATGACAATTGGGATTGTTTCACCTTGATATGAAAACAACCTTTCAAAATGAACATCCTTGTCAAAAGGTTTACATGACACAACTAGAGGGGTTCATCATTCCTATAAAGGAATCAAAAGTTTGTAAGCATATTAAACCTTTTTATGGCTTACACCAAGATTTGTGTGCTAGTACATAAAGATAGATTCTTATTTATAAATGTAGGAGATGAATCAAAATGATGCAAATCATCACATGTACCAAATTACAAAAAGAGGGCTCATTACCATACTTGTGTTATGTGTTGATGAATTATTAATGATAGGTAATCATTTAATCAAGATTGATTGGCCAAATAATCAACTAGAAAAAAACATTTGAAATGTTTAGTCTTGGCAAAACTTGTACCTAAATGTGGAATTCATCACATTCAATAATTGGATCTTTATGTGCATGGTCAACACACATACATATTCAAGATTTTACATGAATTTGGATTAAATAATTGCAATTCAATAATTACTCTTGTGCCAAAAAAGTTTTAAGCTCATAGGAAAATAAAGTTTTAACCTTGTGAACACACATAACTATTGACACATCATTCATAAACTAATGTATTTGACAAACATGCGCCTTGACATTGTGTTCATTGTCAAATTAGTGGTTAGTCGCTACATGAATGAACCACAACAAATTCACCTTGATGCAACTTGGCACATCCTATGTTATCTAAGAGGTACATCCAATTTCATGTGTTTTGTCAAGAGGGGGGTGATAACACAATCAAAGGATACAGTAATGTAAATTGGGTTGATGACATAAGAGATTGAAGATTTATGTCAAATTTCTTGTTTCATCTTGGTAATGGACCAATAAAATGGAGTTCTAGATGTAAACAATGAATAGTAGTTGTGTCTTTTATTGAAGTGAAGTATAATGGATTAATTGAAGAAAGCAAAAAAAATAAATTTGTTGAGTTTACTTTTGAGTAATTGTATTATGTTCAAAGTGAGTTGTATCATGTTATTATGTGATAGTAAAAGTTGCATGAAAATTGTTTGTAACTTGGTCTATTATGTTTGAACAAAACCTATAGAAATTCACTATCATTTGTGAGAAGATGCTCTCTAAGGAAGTATAATTGACTCATGTTGCTTGAAAGGAACAACTTGCAAATATTCTAATTAAACCATTTGGCAACCCCAAATTTCAAGATTTCAAAAGGAAATTTAAAATATGCAATTTGAATGAAGTAGAAATATCAACAAAAATCAACATTCAATAATTAAAATATGCATGCATGTGAGTGTAATCAAATAGGTTAAACTTAGTAGATAATGTAAAGCACATAATTTAAAAATGTTAACTAAGTACAATGTAAGAAGGGTGTTATATAAATATAAGTTTTACATGAACAACTTGCAATTAAGTTAGTAACTTGTAATTTCTTGTCATAGCATTGTAATCAACTTTGAAACTTATTCCACCATTTTGTTCAATAGTCTCATAATTTATTTAATTTTGTGCCCTTTTTTGTTTTTCTTAGGCTTAAGTGTCACATTCATGTTTTGTACCAAAGTTACCTTGTTTGTTAATACATGTGGTAAGTTTTTCTTTTGTTATTTATTCAAATGTTTGCAAGATTTAAACCTTGCCTTGATATGTATATGTCTTAAAAAAAAAGGGCAACTTCACCTAGGGCTTAGAATTTAGTTTTGCAATTTTTGGCTTTAAATAACATGTAAATATTTTTTATTTTTAATCATAATTTACTAAAATTTTTCCAAGGTAAAATAAATTTTAATCAAAAAATAAATACTAATGTATATGGCAACAAATGGGAAATGTTTAATGAAGAAAATGGCATTATGTTGTAAAGTGGACAAAACATAGTTTTACAGTGTTTCATATTTTTAATCTAATTTTCTTTTTCAAATTTTACAATCAACATACACCAAAACTTCCATTTTGTGCACATCTAAAGCCCCCATAACTTTCCATGGAATAAGAGCTTTAGCAACGATACATTTAAAAACTAAAAACTTTGGTAACATCTTTTGAAAGCATTTGAATTCTTAAACTATTGTTCTACACAAAGATATATGACAACCTTGAATTAGATGAAAGTTGTTAGAAAAACATTTGTAAAAGCTTTTAATATTAATCGACTACTAGATGTGTGCATAATGTTGGCTACTTAATATAGATCTTTTAAAACAATAGTCAATTCCACCTCAATTGTAACATGGTGACAATGAATGAAGATAACATTATGAAAAAAAGGGTTATTTTGCAACTTTCCTTACAACTACATTTTCCACTTGCAATAATCATTTACAACTTCATTTATTTCTACACCTTGTGTTGCATCATACATGTTGCATTAGTTGCAATGGACACATTATACTCGTATATGGAATCATATATTATTGAAAATATGTGCAACTCCATGCAACTAGGTTGTCTACATAGGTCTCTCATGCAAATAGATTTGAATGAATGTAAATCCAATGTGACATTTCATTGATCCATTGATAAACAAAGTCTATTGATGTCCATTGCAATTAATTTGCAATTTCCCATACAACTATTTGAATACCATTACATAACTTCATTCCCATGTTTTCCAGCAACTAGATTGCAACTTTTTTACATTTGTGATGTACATTTTGTGAAATGCCTTCCCCTATTTTGTTGCCATGGAACAACCCACGATTTCTTCATTCCACCTGACTACTTTTGAAATTGCAATAACTTAATATTCAATCTCACATGTGAAATGATGTCAATGACACATAGATAATGTTACATGTCCATATTGTCAACTCAATTAAAATTGTTTTGCAACATACATGAATTTCCATACCTAACTATCATTAAAGAATAATTATTAAATGATATTATTGGTAATTATATACAATCTAAACTCCAATCTACACACAATAAACAAGATGCATCAAATATTTAAAGCGTTGAGGTTAGGTTTCACCATGTAATTTGATTTCTTGCCACAATTTCCTTCAATCACCTTGTCAACTTGAAAATTTCCATGCTACGATTTGACATCACATGTGAAATCAATCCAACAACATGTAAATAATTTTGCAATAAACAAAAAAACCATCTATATGTCCATATTGTCAACTTAAATACAACTATCCTACAACTATCATGCCATTAAATTTGCGCTAACAAGCAACATACATAACACATCAAACTATGACTTGAAACAAACAAAACTACAACATATACTCTTGCACAATGGTGGATGCCAAAAAAAGATCATAGATGCATGAAATAGTTAGAATATGGAGGTCAAATTTCATTACATTTGATATCTTGCTTCACCAAGTTATTTTATTGTTCATTTTCTTGCATGTTTTGATTTAGATTACTACACAATAAACAACAACAAAATGTTTAGTGACATATAATAATCAATAACCTAACAACATTATATCAAATCAGATGCATTTTCTCCTAAAACTATATTATTGTACAAAGTATCATTTTCAAACCAAATGTGTTCAAACAAAATGGGTGTTGTCCTCACACCATTTATTTCAATGTACGATCAAACAAAACAACATTCATGGACCTTCAAGCTTCCATATTTTATAATGAAAAATAAAACTTGCAACATTTTTTTCATCTTTAGCTCTAAATAAAAAACAAAAAAACAAGTTAAACAAAACAATGTAACACATAATATCACAATTGTATCATCAAAAAACCAAAACTAAAATAAACAAAATGTTTGAAGAAATAATGATCCTCTCCTTAATAGTTCATCTTGAATTTCTTGAAAATACCATAAGCACAAAAGGTCATTGATGCAAAGGGGGACATCTATTAACTTAACATTGTTTGTTCTTATGTATCCTACCCAAATTCTAACTTCTTAGATTTCAAATTTCAAATTTCAAGCTACAATGTAATTGCATTATAGTTTTTCATAATGATCACGTGTTCACAATGATCCATAAGGGTTGTTGATGGAAGGGAGAAATCTATTGGCTTATTGCCACATGTTGTTTGTTTTTATATATCATACCCAAATTTTTATTTCTCAAATTTCATATTTCAAGTTATAATCTAATTGCACAATAATTGTTCATAATGATCATTTATTCACAATGACCCATAAGGGTCATCAATGATGCTTATAATCATTTAAAAATGGTGTGGCATTTAATGTGCCATGGTGATAGGATTGTCAATTTTAAGGTAGTTACATTAAGCAACTACATTTGCAAGCTAGTTACCTTAAGAACTAATGCATAACTTGAGAGAAAAGTCAAAATACATTGACTAGAATCATATGTATGATAACCATAGGTACATACTTCAAACAACTAATATGCAACTATAATAAGATTTTATGAATTTTTACGTGGCATTTAAAAAAATTAATTCATTGCACTTTAGTGAAAAAGATGTAACATAGTTGCACATAAGTTACATAGTTGCAAGGTAGTGAGGTCTTTGAAGACAAAAAAATTTCATAGTGTAAAAATGTGGGTCTTGTTGAATTAAGTATTTCAAGAATATATGATATCAAATTTATGTTTGCAACATTCACATTTTCATGTATGTTATGAAACAAAATTCAACTTGCAATTGTAATGTATTTGCTACTCCAAAATATAATCATAAGTTGATTCCCATTTTGATAATATTTATTTTTATCATTTGGTTTATCATGATTACTAGTATTTTTAACACTATATATATATGCTTAAGCCTTTTTAGAAAGATAAGTAATGGGCCATGATGTTAAGCGAAGAGAACTTTAATAATCATGCAAAATACTTAATGAAAGCAAGTCATATATACATTGTGTTTTGGGATTAATTTTATTTGGACATAAAGTCTGATTTCCTGTGTCAATTAGGTAGAACACCTTATGGAATCTTCGGTGTCAAAGTGTGGGTTTCATATTTTTAACACGAAAAAAGGGACAAGTTGTGCTATATCCAAAACATACAAGATTTGTAGTAAAACTAGTGTTGTGCCCACATTATTTACATAATAAATGATGGAGGCTCGCCTTAATATAATTTAAAGTTCCAATGTGCACAGTAAATTCTTTTTTTTTTGCATAAAATGCAAATTACATTTTATAATTGACGATTTAGTTGATATGGTTAAATTTTCCATAATTGTAATAAATAATACAATTAAAAATTAAAAATACCCCAAATTGTAAAAATAGTTGAAATTCTTAGGTTAGAGTTTAAAACAATTTATGATAGATTGATCTAAAAGACAATGTTGAAATAGTTAGTGGCTAAAGGGGGTAAAAGAAAAATGATTAAAACATAAAGGAGAGGATAAACATAACTTCAGGAAACAAAAAGCCAAAATCCTAGTGAAAATTGCAAACAATCAAATAAACATTTTTATGTACTTGTTTCCATTGAAATTTATGAAAATTGTGACATGATGTGTTAAATGACTATTGTAATATTGGATGGCAATTCCAACATTAATTGTATCATTTTCAAAAATCTTGAAATGTTAAAAAATAATAATAATAATTCAAAGACCAAAATTTTATGAAAGAATCTTTAAAAATATTCATTTGTTGAAATAAAAATTTCAAAAATAATTAATTATTCAACATACATGCGTTGAAGTTGCCAAGGTATTATAGTAATTTGAATATTGGGGAATTCAAATTAAAAGTTTGTTTAATAAGCTTAGGTTTTGCTTTAAGTTAAGGAATATGGAAATTGTGCGATTGTTGCACTAGATTGTGTCCATTTTTTGAAACATCGCTTTAATTTCCTTGAATGTTAAAATTGCTGATAGTTTACAAAAATTGGGTGATAAGAGAATAGAACTAACAGTCAAAAACACTAATCACTATTAAAAACATTTATAATTTCAAATTTTCAAAATATTGTTTGAATGAAGTCCATCATCTACCACACCTCAAGTGGCATAATGTAAATTCTGTACAATGAAAAAATGTAGCATACAATAGGGGAGAGGAAATCATAAAAATAATGACCATATTTTGGTATGATTTGAAAATTTGAGACTTTTCACATATAAAGGGAAACATGCACACTTTCAAATTTTTAATTTTTTTCAACATTCATTATTATACAATTGGTTAAATATTTGGCCAATGCCCAACATGTTTAACAAATTTTTTAAAAAACAAATCATTCCAAAATTTCATTGTATGAAAATTTTATTTTGTGGTTTAAAAAATTTACGACTTTGGATAATGTCATTGGTTCATAGGGAGTGTGTTTTGGCCTTGATAGTAAAGTTTAAATGACCTCCAAGCTGAGTGTAATAGAGGTCAAGCCTTTAGGGCATATTGCCTTGGGGCGGGGGGTATATGGTGTGTTCTCTTCTTCAAACTTACCTAGTCTCTTTTTCTTTTGAAGCTTGGAAAGCTCATGGAGGGTCATATAATTGTGTGCAATTTCAATTCATCCATAAGACTTTAGCTAAGCAAAGTCATATACAAAAGTATCCATCACATATGTTATGGATTTCATAACTTGAACAAATCGACTTGAACAAAGTAGAAAATGGTTGTAAAACTTTTAAAATGAGATGAAGTGAGGAGCTATTGGGAAAATGTTGGGTAGCACATTAGGAACTTGGGGAACTCATAGGAAACTTGTGGTAACAAAGTGGGAACAAAACAAATCCAACACTCCACCCCTCCCCCACAAAAGAAATTCTGGGCCCCTTGGATGCATACTACCTCACCTCATTGGTTGAAAAATTAAAAAAAAATTGCTCTTTGCCATTTTTGCCTAGGGTAATAATGGCAAGGACATCAACTATGGGTGTATATTAAAGTTAGATGGTGGGAACTTTATTGACTTGGCTTCTTTTTTAGACATTTTTT
>Ga0209208_10005243_pt1 | contig 18126 bp, 10 predicted proteins | sample S1TSphfallax_3_FD_187694 | JGI IMG/M metagenome (GOLD analysis project Ga0209208, IMG submission 187694) | Host-associated microbial communities from peat moss isolated from Minnesota, USA - S1T2_Fd - Sphagnum fallax MG (SPAdes) (version 2) | ecosystem: Host-associated > Plants > Peat moss >... | reverse complement strand
CGTGCGCAGGCCTCGCCGATACCGGACGTCGACCCGGTCACCAACACGACTTTTCCCGTGAAATCCATACGAACAACTCCGGCGATGCGGGCCATCCTGCCCGGCTTAATCAGTATAATCGCCGCGCTCCCGGTCGCGAACGCATCCACCTCGAGGGCCCGCATGAACCAATCGAATCCCCCCATGGACGCCACGGTCGAAATTGCGCCGGCCGCGATCCCGCGCAACGAACTCAGCCGGTCCCTGCAGCGGCGCCACCTGACGATGATCTCGATCGGCGGCATCATCGGCGCCGGGCTGTTCGTGAGCAGCAGCACGGCGGTCCACGCCGCCGGTCCCGCCGTGTTCCTGAGCTACGCGATCGCGGGACTGCTGATCTTGCTGGTGATGCGCTCGCTCGCGGAAATGGCAACGGCGCTGCCCCAGGTGCGCACCTTCACGGAATTCGCCCGCGCCGGTCTCGGCGACGGCGCGGGTTTCGTCGTGGGCTGGCTTTATTGGTACTTCTGGGTGTTGGTCGTGCCGGTCGAGGCGATCGCAGGCGCGAAGATTCTGCATCTGTGGATACCGGGCACGCCGCTGCAGATCGGCCTCGCCTTGATGACCATCATGACCATCGTCAACTTGTTGTCGGCACGCTCCTATGCGGAGTTCGAATTTTGGTTCGCCTCGATCAAGGTCGCCGCGATCCTCACGTTCATCGCGATTGCGACTTCATTCGCCTTCGGCTGGACCGCGCCGAACGGCGCGACCTTCCAGAACCTCACCGCGTTCGGCGGCTTCACGCCCAAGGGCTGGCTCGCGGTCATTGCGACCGTGCCGGTGGTGTTCTTCGCGATGACGGGGGCGGAGATCACGATGATCGCCGCCGCCGAGTCGGCGCATCCCGGTGTCGCGGTCGCCCGCATGGGCTCCGCGGTGATCGGGCGCATCCTCCTGTTCTATGTCGTATCGATCTTCTTGATCATGTGCGTCGTACCCTGGAATCTTGTGATCTCGGGTGAGTCGCCGTTCACGCTCGCGCTCAACACCATGCACGTCCCCGCCGCCGGCAAGATCATGAGCGTGATCATCCTGACCGCGGTCTTGTCGTGCATGAGCTCGGCCTTTTACGTGAGTTCGCGTGTATTGTTCGTCATGGCCGACAAGGGCGACGCTCCGCCGGCGCTCGTGCGCCTGAGCCGCCGGCGCGTTCCCGTCGTCTCGGTGCTCATCAGTGCGGCCGCCGGCTTCCTCGGCATCATCGCGGCGACGCAGGCGCCGCAACAAGTGTTCGACTTCCTGGTGAGTTCCTCGGGAGCTCTCGGCGTCATGGTCTACATGGTGATCATCGTCGCGCAGATCGCCCTGCGGCGACGGCGCGCGGCGCGCGGCGAGCCCGCCCCGCCCGTCACCATGTGGCTCTTTCCCTGGCTCAGCATCCTCGCCTTGCTCGGGATGACCACAGTCTTGCTGGCGATGGCTTTCACGCCCAGCATGCAGACCGATTTCAAGGCGAGCTGCATCACGATACTCCTGAGCGTCGTGGCTTATGGCCTCGTGCGCTGGAAGCGGGGCATGCGCGCGCCGTGACGGCGCACCGGCACCGGGCGCCGATCGGCCGCGTTGCGGCCTTGATCGCGATCTTCGCTGCCGCCGCCGTCCCGGCACAACCGGTCACACGGTCGGTCTTTCCGCCCGAGGAATTTGCGGCGCGCCGTGCGCGTGTGTTCGAGCGCATCGGCGATTCCGTGGCGTTGCTCGAGGGCTCGACCGAGCGTCCGGGCGAACAGCCGTTCCGCCAAGGCAACGAGTTCTACTATTTGACCGGCGTCGCCGAACCGCGCGCGATTGCCTTGCTCGATGGCCGCAGCCGGGAGACGACGCTGTTCCTGCTGCCGGCGCACGCTCCCGACGTCGACTCGAAATTCGGCCCCGGCGCACTGTACCCGGGCGAGCAGAGCGCGCGCCTCTTGGGTCTGGCGGCCGTGCTGTCGCGCGATGCCTTACCCGAGATGCTTGCCGCGATCGGCAAGCAGGGCCGCACGATCTTCACGCCGTTCCGCCCCGAAGTGCTCGGCAGCGCCTCGGCATACGACACGCAACTACTCACGCGCCTCAATCATGAAGACCCCTGGGATGGCCGTCCGAGCCGCGAAGAGGCATTCCGGCTCAAGCTGATCGAGGCGGCGCCGAAATCCGAGATTCGCGATCTCGATCCCATCGTCGACGACTTGCGTGCGATCAAGACTCCGCGCGAGATCGCCGTGCTGCGGACGGCCACGCAAATTGCAGACGCGGGCATTTTACGCGCGATGCATGCGGCGCATCCCGGTCTGATCGAGTACCACCTGCAAGCCGAGGCGGAATACGAGTTCAAACGCCGCGGCGCCTACGGCCCCGCCTATTTCGCGTTGGTCGCGACCGGCAAGAACAGCTGGTATACGCATTATCACTACGATACGGCGACGCTGCAGCCCGGCGAACTGGTGCAATTCGACTACGCACCGGATTATCACTATTACAGCTCGGACGTGACCCGGATCTTTCCGGCGGGCGCCCGCTTCGATGCGCACCAGCGCGAGGTCTACACGCTTTATCTACGTTTGTATCAGGCCCTGATGACCTCGATCCGGGTACATGAGACACCGGAGACGATCGCGCGACGCGCCGTGGCGAAAATGGATGAGATCGTCGCAGCCCATGCCTACACGGACCCTGATCTCAAACAGGCGGTGCTCGCATTCGTCGACGGAATACGCAACCGCAAGCCCGGGTTTCTCGGCCATGCGGTGGGCATGGAAGTCCATGACGTCTACGGCGCTTATCAGACGCTCGAGCCGGGCATGGTGTTCACGATCGAGCCGATGCTGCGGCTGCCCGCAGAACATGTCGGCCTGCGCCTCGAGGACATGCTCTTGATCACGCCAGAGGGCTACGAGAATCTATCGGCCGAGCTGCCGGTCGAGGTCGACGCAATCGAGAAGCTCAAGGCCGGCCCCTTGCCGGCCGCACTGCGCTGAAGAGCGCGCCTCAAGGCAGCGGCTCGCGCGTCAACTGGACTCCCCCCGCCGCATCGCGAGCCACGCGTATGTTCTCGTGTCGGCCGCGCACGACGATGTGCTTGAGCGTCATCGACCGCCAACCCTCGGGCAGGATCGGCGCATAGGCTTGGACGAGGCCTTCCGGACGAATGCGCAAGCCCGTGTAGCCGAAGATCAGGCTTTGCAGGAAGCCGCCGGAGCCGGTCAGAAAATAACCGGTGTTGTTGGCGGCCGTCTCCGTGCGGACGTTGAAAGGCGGCTTGAGCGTGCCGCCCGTGAAGTTGGCGCGCAGCGCCGCGGTCATCGTTTCGAGGTCGCCGACACTCGCGGCGGCGATCGACCGAGGCGGCAAGCCCATGCTGCCCGAGCCGATGTGCGCTTTGTCCGCGGGTTCGATCGCCACAGCGAAATCGGCGCGGCGCAAGGCCTCGCTCATCGGCAGATCGAAACTCGGCAGGAAGAGCAAGGACAAGGAGCCTCCCGTCCAGCCGGAATCGCGTCGCGCGACCGAGGGATCGAACTCGATGTGCGACTTGCCGTCGGGCGCCAGCGGAATGAACAACCGCGCGGCAACCGCATCCCAACGCGGATCGGGTTGCTGGCCGAGGGCGCGGGCCGCAGCCGTCGCGATGCCGAGCGCGCGAGCCGCGCCTAAGTTCGTGAAGGTGTCGTTCGGCACGTCGCTGTAGCTCTCATCCACCGAGGTCACGTGCAGGATCTCATAGCGATGGGCGCTCGGGACGTAGGTGGCGCGGCTCGCCCAAAACTTCGCCACGGCCTCGATGACCGGCCAGCCCGCGCGGCGCAACCACTCGCGGTCGCCGCTCGCAAGATAGTAGAGCCATTGCGCGATCGCCACATCGGCGTTGACGTGGATCTCGCGATCGCCGAGTACATACGCGAAATGCGGTGTCTGTTCGCTGCCGTTCTCGGGATCCGACTCCCACGGAAACATCGCGCCCTCGAACCCGTGCGCCTGCGCGCGCGCCTCGGCCGCGGGCAGCGTCTTCGTGCGGAACGACAGCATCGACTGGGCTCGCTCGGGATGCAGCAACACGAGCGCCGGAAATATCCAGGAATCCGCGTCCCAAAAAACATGTCCCAAATAGCCCGTGGTCAGCGCACAGGCGCCGACCGACCAGTCGGTCTGCGCGGTCGTGCTCGCGAGCAAATAGTAAAGTTCCGAATGCACGAGTCGCTGGGCATCGGGATCGCCCTCGATGAGGATATCGGTGTTCCAGAGCGCATGCCAGGCCGACACCTGGGCTTGCAGGAGCGCATCGAAGCCGGCGCTACGCGCCGTCTCGGCGAGGCGCAGGTCGTCTTGCACATCGCCGCCCCAACCGGCACGCGACACCGCGGCGTACTTCGTGAATACGTAGGTCCGCCCGCGCTCGACCCGCAAGCGGAGGTTCAGGCCCAAGCGGTAGGCGCTCTGCTCCGCGCTGATTTGTCCGGGCGGGATCCCCGCCGGCAATTCGATCGCGACCGCCTCCGCCATCCCGAGACCCTCTCTCGCCCGGCCGGACAGACTCAGCGTCAGCGCCGACGGATCGACGGCCGCCGAGTCCACGAGCGTATCGCCCGAATACCAGATGGTGGCGCGGTCGGCGCGCGCCGGAAATTCCGGTTCGAGGGTCAATTGGTTCGCAGCGACCGCAAGCTCCATTTGGGCGCCCGTCAACTGCGCGAGAGCGAACCGAGGTGCGTGCAGCGCCCATGGATTCAGCGCGAGCGACAGTTGCACCTCGCCGTCGAACTGCGGCGTCAAGCGCAGGCGCGTCGCGGCGAGATGCGGCGCGGCGGCGCTGATCAGAGTCTGTACTTCGATGTGCGTGAGCTTGTCGCCTTCCAGGTAGCCGTAGCTGGTGGTCAAGGTCCCATCGTGGGTATTGAGGGTCTGCCGGTAATCTTGAAAGTGGCGGGAATTGAGCGGTGCCTTGTTCAGCCAGGATTGGCCGGTGATCGTCGGCCCCGTGCTGTAGTCGATCGAGGTCCAGCCGGGAACCGCGGCGGGACGCGAGACGTCCGCCGGATCTCGATCCATGAACCCGGCGAGATACCCGGGTGTGGCCTCGGTGCCGCGCAGTGTCGTCAGCGTGGAGAAATAGCCGTTGCCGAGCAAGCCCGGGAAATAGGCCCTGAAATCCTCGCTGCTCGCGCTCAGCGTGAAGCTGGCATCGTCATCAGTCCAGGCAGTGGCAGCTAACAGGCACAGCGCGGCGCCGAGCACGCAGCGCAGTGCGCCGCTCATGGCAGTTCGCGAATCCGCAGTTTGCGAATCTCGAGCGCTCCCGGATGATCGCCCTGGATACCGATCAGTCCCGTCGGCGCGAGGCCGTAATGCGGATATTCGGCAAACTTGCTCGCAGCGACCCGGGCCCGCCACTCGGCGCCATCCAATTCATATTCGACCACTTTTCGGCCATTGAGCCAGTGCTCCACGTGATGCCCGTCGACGAGCACGCGCGCCGTGTTCCACTGGCCGAACGGCTTCACGACACCGGCCGGACCGCCGTACAAGGCGTATGCGGACCCGGCCGCGGTGCGCCGATTCGCCCCGTCGGGTGCATTGGCATCGTCCAGCAACTGGTATTCCGGGCCGCTCCAATAGACATGATCGTATTCATGCGTCGCCCGATAAAAGATTCCGCTGTTACCGGCCTTGCCGATTTTCCAGTCGAATCGCAGTTCGAAATTGCCGTAAGTGGCGCTCGTCACCAGATCCTCGACGGCACCCGTCTTGGACAGCACGCCGTCGTGCACCTGCCAACCGGCCGGCAGGCCGGGGTCGCTCCAGCCGCGCAGGGCTGGCGCGGCATGGGGCCCGATCAGCGCATGCCAGGCAGAGTCCGCGGCGAGCGCGGCCGTCGTGAGACCGAGCCAAAGCACTGTGGCGAGGCCGAGACGCCTCGATAAGCGGTAGTCGTCGCGGCTGGCTTTCATAGGAGATCGAGGCTCCGTAGCAATTCGGGTGGGGGTGGCGGAAAACTGGTCATCGGCACGTTACCGATGTAGTTCAAATCGCGCCGGCCTGCGGCAGTCGAATAAAATGCTCCGGCCGTCAACTCCCGGTAGCGGGCGAAGAAACGGGCGGCGTCGGCATCGACGGGCGCCGCAGTCGTGGTGTCGCAGATCCGATCGCAAAGACGCTGCCGCTCGTCCGCCGCGATCACCTCGAAGGGTCGGCCAAAAACGCGGACGCTCTCGGCATCGATCCAGGCGAGTCCCTGCAGAATCACGACGCGATCCTGTTGCTGTTCCGAATACGGTGCACTGACCCATTCATCGATGTAACTCACGACACCGACTTGAGACGCGCTCGGCGAGCGTTCGTCGGCCGGTATGATCACGTCGCTGAGCAGCGCTGCGAGTTCCTTCTGGCGCGCCGTCAAGCAGAGCGGCCAAAGCTCACCCGGGACATACGGCCGCAGGAGATCCGGGTCCGTACCATAGCCATCAGCGGCAGAGGCCGGACGCGAGGCCACGCTCGCCAGGCCGCGCAGCGGCCACGCGGCGCGCGCCGCGATCAGCCATTTGATCGTCGTACGTCGATCCATCAAAGCTCCTTGCGGCGCATGCGCTCGAGCACGTGGTCGGCGGTGCGCCAGGCGAGCGCCATGATCGTGAGGGTCGGATTCTTGTCGGCATTCGAGGCAAACACGGCACCGTCGGCGACAAACAGATTGGCGACGTCCCAGGTCTGGCCCCAGGCATTCGTGACCGATCGCCGCGCCTCGGATCCCATGATGGCGCCGCCAACCTCGTGGATGATCTCGCCGCCGCGGGAGATGGCTTTGGCGCCATCGGTTTCAATCGGGCGGCGCAGGCGGCCGCCCATGGCCTCGATCACCTCCGCGAAGGTCCGCTGCATGTGCACGGCCTGCAGGCGCTCGTGATCGGACCAATCCCAGTGGAAGCGCAGCACGGGGATGCCCCAGCGGTCTTTGACCGTCGGATCAATCTCGCAATAGGAGCGTTCGTTCGGAATCATTTCGCCGCGCCCGTCGAAGGAAACGAGAGAGCCGTAGTAACGGCGCAAATCCTGCTTGAGCCGGGCTCCGTAGGCGCCCGGTGACAGCCATTGCAGAGAGGCGGGCGTGCCGAATCCGGGCAGGCGGCGGCCGCTGCCGATTTCAATGTGATAGCCGCGCGCAAACGGCAGGCGGCCCGCTTTCTGCTCGCCGTAGAGCCACCAAGGCATGTACAGCGCATGACCGTCGGCACCGTCCTCGTTGAGCGGCGGCAGCGACTCGAGCTTCGGGATCTGACCCTCGACCGAGCTGCCGACCGTGTCCATGATATAGCGTCCGACCAGGCCGCTGGAATTGGCGAGCCCGTTCGGAAACTGCGCGCTTTTCGAGTTCAGCATGATGCGCGCCGATTCGCAGGCGCTCGCGGCCAGGATCACGGCGCGGGCACGCACCGAATGCTCGCGGCCGGTGCGCCGGTCGATGAAGGAAACGCCGCGGGCCTTGCCGTCGCGTCCCAGCGTGACCTCGTGGACCATCGCATCGGTACCGACGTCGAGCCGGCCGGTCGCGAGTGCGGGCGGCAGATGCACGGTCGGCGACTGGTAGTTGGCACGGACCGAGCAGCCGCGACCGCAGGCCGTCGCCCAGAGACAGGCACCACGTTCGCGCATCGCCGTTGCCAGGATGCGTTGCGCCGCCGGATTGCCGGGGTGGAGGCGCGCCGGGATGCTGTCGGCATCGAGCTTGCGCGTCAGCACCGCCCGGTGCGCAGGCACGGTGGGGATCCCGAGTGCCTTGGCATGTTTCTGGATCATCAGATCGCTGACGAGCGGTGCCGGAGGCGGCAACAAGCACCCCGCCGGGGAGTTCGGCGTGTTCTCCAAGCCCTCGTTGCTGCCGTAGACGCCGATCAGCATCTCGACTTTGTCGTAGTACGGTGCGACGTCCTCGTAAGCAATCGGCCAGTCGAACCCATGGCCATCGCGCGTAAACGGTTTGAAATCGTAGGGACCGTTGCGCAGCGAAATACGGCCCCAATGATTCGTGCGTCCGCCGAGCATGCGCGCGCGCCACCATCTGAATTCGTGCGCTGCCGGCACGTCGCTCACATACGGTTCGCCCGGCACCTGCCAGCCGCCATCGACGGTCGCGTCGTAAAAACCGAAGGGCTTGTCGGAGGTCCCCTCGCCGAACAGGGGCGCCTGATCCGGAGTCTGGAACATCGGGGTCTCGCTCTCGGGGACATAGCGCCGACCGGCTTCGAGCATCAGTACGCGCGCGCCCTCCATCGACAACGTATAGGCAGCCTGGCCGCCACCGGCGCCCGAGCCGACGACGATCACGTCATAGGGACCGCGCATGGATTCTGGTGTCACGAATGGCATTACTGGTCTCTCGTTAGGCAGCCGTCGACGAGAAAGCCGGGCCGACGGGCATTACGGACGCGCGCTCGGACTCGCGGCGGAACCGCGACAAAGTCAACAGGAGCAGCAACATCGGCAACAGGGAAAAATAAAAGGCGTGCACGCCGTCGAAGCGCGAGAACACGATCGCCGTGATGCGTGAGCCGAGCGTGCCGCCGAGAGCGGAGAACAACAAGATCAATCCGGTCATCGCAGCGTGCAGCGGCTTCGGCAAGGAGCTCAGCGCCACCGAGTTGATCACGGGATAAATCGGCGCCATCAGCAGCCCGATCAGGGGAATCACGTAAGCGGCCAGCGGCGCATCGAGCCAGCCGAGCCGCGCGGGCCGGGACGCGTGCGCCGCGAGGGGCAGCGTCAGGACGATCAGCAAGCCCATCGCGAGCACGCAGGCATTCAGCAGCACGTGCCAGCGAACGCGTTTGAGCAGCATGCCCGCGCCGATTCGCCCGAGCGCCGTGGCGCCGGCGAGTATGCTCGCCAGCTGAATGCTCACGGTGTTCGGCAACATCAGGACCTCGCGATTGAATGTGGGCAGCCAAGTCCCGAAGCTCTGTTCGATCAGTACATAAAGGAATGCCGAGGCGAGGAAGCAGTATACCAAGGGCCAACCCAGCATCCTCAGCATGTCGTCGAAGGGGCGCTGCGGCGCTGCCGTGGCGGCCTGCACAGCGGTGTGCGCTGCGGCACCCGGCGTTGCACTAATCGCCGCACTCGCCGCCGCACGCGATTGCGACTCATCGAGCCGCGAGGACTTGACGAGCACGAGCACCGCGCAGGCGATCGCGGCGAGCAGCCAGTAGACCCGGAACCAACTCGCGTTGGCCGGTGCGACCGGATCGATGAACGCGCTGAAGAGCCAGCCGCCGCACAGGACACCGACCATGAACAGCCCCTCGATGAGGTTCGTCAGGCGCGAATGCGACGCTTGGTCCGTCGTCAGCAACCCGATCGACGAATAGACCGCCACTTTGATCAGGGCGAAGGACAGGCCGACGCAGACGAACAGCAGCTCGGTCGTGCGAAACGCCGGGAACATCGGCATCGCGAGACAGGCGACCGTGACGAGGACGAGGCCCAGCATCATGCTGCGCCGATAGCCGACCGCCGGCAAAAAGGACGCGACCAAGAGCGAGGTGGCCGCGATGGTCAGATCCTTGCAGGCCTCGAGGATGCTGGCTTGCGGTTTGTCGATGCCGAAGGTCACGATCGACTGCAAAATCACCGTACCGACGCTGTTGAGCAACACCGCGAACAGCATGTATATCAGTGCCAGCGCTGCGAGGATGCGCCAGCGGTTCATCAAAGAAACCGCTGCAGATGCAGGGACAGCGTATCGGGAACGACCACATCCGCGTCCACGAGTCCGCGCGAGTCGCCGATGCCGATCGCGAACATGCCGGCTGCCTTGATGGCCGCGACGCCCGCGATGGCGTCTTCGACGCCGATGCAGCGCGCCGGGTCCGCACCCAAGGCCGCGGCCGCAGCCAGGAACAGGTCGGGCGCCGGTTTCGGGCGCAGCGCTGGGTCCGGATCGGCGATGTGGTCGAAACGATCGGCAATACCGAGCCGCGCGACGATGGCGCGCGCATTGTGACTTGCCGATGCGAGCGCAACTTTGGCACCGCGCGCGCGCGCGTCATCGAGCGCGCGCAGCGCACCGGGCAGCATCGACTCCGGCGTCAGACGTTCGATCGACGCGACGAAATAAGCATTCTTGCGGGCCGCGAGTGCCTGTCGCTCGGCGGCGTCGACGGTGCGCATCGCACGCTCGAGAATGATGTCGAGAGAGGTCGCGCGATCGACGCCCTTGAGCCGCTCGTTGGTTTTCCGGTCGAAGGGCACGCCGATTTCGCTGGCGAGCTTGGCCCAAGCGCGAAAATGCAGTTCCGCCGTATCGGTGAGCACCCCATCGAGATCGAATATGACTGCCTCGATGCGTCCGGCGCAGGCCGCGGGCACGACGGACGGCAGGGCAAGGGTCGTCGCTTCCGCCGAGACCGTGATCCGCTCTCCGTCATGAAAGACGCCGAGCGGCCCACCCCGGCGCAAGCGATATTTGACACCGGCGGGCGAGACATCGACGCGCACGACACGGCCCTGCCAATGCAGCGAAAAATGGTAGCCGCGCCAATCGCGTGGCAGGGTCGGGCGCAGATGCAGCGTGCCATCGTCGCCGATCCGCAAACCACCGAAGCCCCAGACGAGGCCGAGCCAGGTCCCGGCCATCGCGGCCATATGCGCACCGTGACTCGCATTCCCGTGCAAATCGTCGAGATCGAGGCGCGCGGTCACTTGGAAGTAATCGAGCGCCCTGGCAGTCAATCCCAGTTCCGCGGCGAGGATCGCCCAGGTCGATTCCGACAGCGAGGAGTCGTGCACGGTCAAGGGCTCGTAATAATCGAAGTCCTTGCGTTTCTGCGCAGCGTCGATGCCCATGCCGACCAGCACGTCGGCGAGCACGACGCTCGGTTGCTTGCAGACCTGATGCCGATAGAGCGTGAGCGGATGAAAACGCAGCAGCAGGGGCCGATGCTCGTTCGGCTCGGTCGCGAAGTTCCACAGCGGCCGTGCGAGGAATCCGTCGTCCTGCGGCTGGACGCCGAGCCGCGCATCCACCGGCAAATACATCGCCTCGGCGGCGCGCCGCCAGGCGCGCGGCTCGGAATCGAGTAAATCGAGTTCCGCGGCCACGGCGCGAAAGACTTCGGGCGCTTGCGCCGCGAGTTTCTGTGCCGCATCGGCGGCAAACGACAAATGCATGCGCGCCATCCGGTTCGTATAACAGTCGTTGTCGACCAAGGCCGCATATTCATCGGGGCCCGTGACCGAATGGATGCAAAAGGCGCCGTCACGCGCGGGATTGAAATGCCCGATCTGCATCCAGATGCGCGCGGTCTCGAACAACATCGCAGCGTCGGCGCGGGGCAGCGGCTGGGCGCCGCCGCCCAGATGATGCAACCGTAATGCGAAAGCGACCGCGGCATTGATGTGATATTGCGCCGAGCCCGAGGGAAAATAGCCCGAGCCTTCGTCGCCCGCGATCGTACGCCATGGATACAGCGCGCCGATTGAATGATTCATCTCGCGTGCGTGCGCGCGGGCGGCACCAAGAGTGCGCGAGCGCCAGTCGAGGCTCGCGCGCACCAGATGCGGGGCCGTCATTTCGAGCACCGGCAGCGCGAATATCTCTGTGTCCCAGAATACGTGCCCCTCGTACCCCTGCCCCGTCAGCCCTTTGGCCGACAAGGCATGCTTGCCGTCGCTGGGCGTGGACTGGCGCACATGGAACAGGCTGAAATTCAGGGCCTGATCGAGCGACGGATCGCCGTCGATCCCGAGACTCGCGAGTTCCCAGAAACTCGACCACTGCGCGCGATGTTCCCGCTCCAACGACTCGCAACCACGCGCTGCCGCCGCCCGGACCGCGGCGGTGGCCTCCTCGGCCAGAAGTTTCGGATCCGTGCCGACCGCCCAGGTCACGAATTTTTCGAGGGTCACCTGCGCACCGGGGACCAGCACTGCGGAGTAACGCTGGCCGACGGAATTGTATTCGGTGAGCAGCGGGGTCTCGCCCGCAAGCGGCGCACTGACCCGATGCGTTTGCGCGGCGACCACTTGGATTTCCGAGTGCGGCGCCAACTGCGTCAGCAAGGCGCAATCATCGAGGATGCACCGGTCGCCGACGACGAGTCCGGCACCGAGCCCGGCACCGATCCGCGGGTCGTCGGCGCGGACCGCGGCCGCCGTCGTTTCGATGCAGGACTCGAGCACTACAGGGCCGCGGAAGTCGATCGAACGCAGAGAAAATCGCAGGACCAGCAACGGGCCGCCGTTCAAGGGGACGAAGCGCGTCACGCGCACCTCGACACGACCGCCGTCCGGCGCCTCCCAGTGGGTCTCGCGATGCAATTGCCCGTGCTGCAAATCGAGCGTGCGTCGGCAGGATGTTCGGCGGCCCGCGCTCAAGTCCCGGGCTTCTGCACCTAAGCGAACGCGGATCCGCTTGCCGTCGGCGACCGGCACGCGGGTGTCTGAAAAGCGTGCGAAGCCCGGAAATCCTTCGTGATAGAAAATCGGCACGCGATCATAGACCGCGGACAAAAACGCGCCGTCGCTCGCACTCGGTTGTTCCTCGCGACCGCCGCGCACGCCGAGGGCACCGTTGGCGATCGCGAACAAAGTCTCGGCCTGAGCTGCATTCGCGGAGGGTCCATCATCGTGCATCGAGAGATGCCAGCGGTCGATGACAGGCGACGAGGCCACATCAGCCGCGGGCTCTGTGGATAACAAGCAGGCATCCCCCTTCAAGCATCGGACCCCGGTCAGAGCCGGGAGTTTTTTATTGACGAGCCGGGACCTTACACAAGAATGATATCGATATCAAGGCGCTGCTGGCTTCAGACTGCGGGGCTCCGAAATGGCGAGATACACGGTGCTCCACAGTTGCGCGGCGTTGCTCTCGTCCGCATCGGCGGCATTGGCCCCGAAGGAGGCCAGCTCGAAGTGCTGGCCGTCGTAGCTCCAGGACCACAGCTCGGAATTGCGCAGGCTGCGGCCGGCATCGATGACTTGCCATAATCGGCTGCGCGCGGCGAGCAATCTTTGTTTGAGCGCCTCGCTCAAATCGGGGCGGCGCAATTGGCGATCCAATCCGGCCGCCAGCACGGCTTGCTGCCAGGACCAGATGACGGTGCCGTGATAGGCGTTCTTGCCGAATCGCGCCTGAACCGCGGCCGGCGCAAATACCGGATCGGCAACCACGATGCCGACATCCGTGACGAGCCCCGCGGGGAAGGGGCGCATGATCGCGACGAGCGCCGCGTCGAGTCGCGCCGGATCCGGTGTGCCGAACAGCAACTCGAAACCTTCGTCCGAGTTGAGGATCGGCACCGCGGCACCGTCCTCTCCTAAGCTCAGCGCATGGAAGCGCACCGGATCCTGCCCGAGCGATGCCAGCGATGCGGCCGGATCGATGCCGAGCGACGCACTGTAGGCGGCGACCTCTTGCCGCGCGAGTCCGTTCGGCACGACGACGTCGAACAGTCCTGCGGCGCGACGATTCCAGACGCGCGAGATGCGCGCGGCGCGGGAAAATACCGTGCGGTCGGCGCCAACCAGGTAGGGGCGGAGCAGACCGCTGTCGTAGAGACGCTGCGCGGCGAGCACCGCCGCGGGCACGAACACGGCGTTTACGTCATAGGGGTAGCGGCCGCGGCCCAGGCCCTCTTCGCTGTCGCGCCATTGGCCGACCGAGAATCCCGCTTTCAGCGCGATCAAATGATCCACGCGCGGATCATCGGCGAAGGCGGTCGCACTGTGCAGCACGAAGCGCAGATTGCTGACCAGGTCGAAGCCGAAGGCGCGTGCGGCCGCGCCGTCGCGGCCGTCGAGCATCGCGAGAAACCGGGGTGCCGCCGCGCGGCCCCGCGGGTCATCGAGCAGCCAGGCGGCGACCACGGCACCCAGCATGAAATTGCCGTCGATCATCTTGTAATCGAACACGGTACGGTCGGACGCCTGTTCGCCCGCTTTCAGGTGATCGAGAATCGCAAACTCGCCGACGTCCTCCTCGTGCGCCACCTCGCCATCGGGCGACAGCCGCGTCAACACCGCGCCCAAGCCCGACTCGATCGCTCCCGGTGCGAGCGCCGGCATCAACAGGCGCACGGACATCAAGGTATCGCGACCGAAGTACGTGTCGAAACGCCAAGACCCCGCCAGGAACTTTTCGCGGTAACTGAGAAAACTCAAGGCGTCGCGCGCGGCCGGGTCGGCGGCCGCGTGGGCATTGAACAAATCCGTCCCGGCCAGCGGCGTCAGCGGCTTCTCGCCCGTCAGCGCCGTGAAGCGCAGCCCGATCGTGCCGTCGGCGCCGGCGTGGATGCGGCCGTCGACGAGCGTGCCATGGGTGACCTCGACCTTCAGCCGGTAACCCGCCGCGCCGTCGAGCCGGTCGCGCTCCCAAATCATTTGACTTGCCTCGATACGCGGCGCGACTCGGACCTGCGCGGGGATCGGATCGCGGGACTGTAAAAGGCGTAAGATGCGCACGCTCGACAGCAAGGCCTGACGCGGCACGAGTTCCGTCGCCGTCGCGATCACGTTGCCCGTGATGCCGAACAAGGGCCGGCCGTGGGAATCGTGATCCTTGACCGGTTCGAGATCGCCGCTCATGGCCCAAGTCACGGGCTGGTCGCTGTGCTCGAACCACAGGCCGACGCCACTGTTGCCCGCGGGGAAGGCTACGAGGAGACGCGGCTCATGTCCGGAGCGAAGCACGAGATGAGCCGCGACGGGTCCCTCGCGCAGGAAACGATTGAGGTTCAGGCCCTCGTCGACGCCGAAGGCGAGCCGCGCCGGCGGTACCGTGTCGGGGGACTGCACAGCGGCATGCGCAGCCGGCTGCGAGACCGCGAGGAGCAGCGATGCGCGCAGACAACAGCGAACGAGAACGGATCGATACCGCATGTTCTTTATCCTTCGGTCGAGAGGGAGTGCCAGCCCCATGAGCGCGCGATCATGAGCGAGCGCCGACGGCTTGTCGAGTGCGTTTCCCGTCTGCGCGCCCGTGCGATCGCATGCACGCTGCTGCTCGCTTGCGCGGCGACGGCGTCGCCGCAAGGTCGTGCTGCGCCGACCGAAGTTTACGCGAACCTGGCGAATGCCGACATGGCGATCCGCCTGAGCGCGGGACCCACGGCGCCGCGGCTCACCGAACTCACACCAGGGACCGGGCCCGCTTGGAGCAACACCGCCGCGGAGCCGGCGCCGGAGGCTGGCGTTGTCGCCGAGAAAACTCAAGGAATCGTCTGGCATTTCGACCGAGCGGCAAGCCGTATCGGTCGGCGCACGGTGACCTTCGTTTATCGCGCCGATGCACCGCGCCTGCGGATGGTTTGGGAGTGGCGCGCACGCAGCGACCACGGCCCGCTGGAGCACACGATCCGAATCGAGAATTTGAGCGGAAAGATCCTGTGGTTACCCTTGCTGCCGAGCCTGCGTTTTGCGTGGCAACTTCCGGCAGACGGATTGTGGCGGCGTTTCTGGGTCGAGAAAGGCGCCGACACGCCCTCGGCGCAGGGAACACACGACGATACGCTCGCGGACGGCGATCGCTGGGAGGGACACTCGAGCACGTACGCGCGCCCGATTGCGGGCGAGTCGCGCGAGATGATTCCCTATGTGCTCGTCTATCGGTCCCCGGCAAGCGGGCCGGAGTCGCCGGGAACGGCGCCTGCCATCTACTTGGGCATCGAGTTCAGTGGCCGCACCCACATCAGCTTGCAACGTGCCGGCAACTCGCTGGAAGGAGAAGCCGGCCTGAATCCCGCGCCGGGCCCGTACCGCACGCGACTGAAGCCGGGCGGCACATTGACGACACCCACGGTATTTCTCGGCGCCACGTCGGGGGATCCGGATGCCGTCGGCAATCGACTGCGCGCCTGGGTACGCGCTGTCCTCGGCAATCCGCGCACGATCGCGGATCCAGAATATCCGCTGCTCGTCAGCAACAGTTGGGGCAGCGGCATGGCTGTCGATGCCGGACTGGCGCATCACATGATCCGCGATGCGCAGGCGCTCGGCCTGGAAATGTTCCACTTGGATGCGGGTTGGTTTCGCGCCGTCGGCGATTGGCGCGCCGATCCCGAGAAGTTTCCGCGCGGCCTGCGCAGCGTCGCGCGCGAGGCGCATCGCGCGGGCCTGCGCTTCGGCCTGTGGATCGATTGGACGCAGGCCGGCGTCTCCAACGGTCCGGGCGCGCGCAACGTCGACGACCCGATCACGCGCGATTGGCTGATCGCCGATCCACCCGCGGGATGGCGGCACACCGAACCATTCAAGGGCATCACGATCGACCTGGGCGTTCCCGCCGCGCAGGCTTGGGCGAGCACCGAACTCGAGCGCCTCGTCGACGACAACGATCTCGACATGCTGGAGCACGACGGGTATCTCGTCGCTCAAGGCAGCACGCGCGCCGACCACCCGGCAGCGCCGCCGGATCCGGCCACGCTGCGCGTCAGCGAGGACTCCGGCTATGTCTGGGTCGAGGGATCGAACGAGACGGACGTGAGCGACTACGCGACGCGTGCTTACTATGCGATCTATGCGCGTCTGCGCCGCCGCCACGCGCGCTTACTGCTCGAGATCTGCAACGACGGCGGTCGCATGGTCGACTTCGGCAGCGCTGCGCACGGCGATTATTTCTCGGTGACGGATACTTACGACCCCGTCGCGAATCGACGCGCGTTCTTCGATGCCAGCTACGCGCTGCCACCGGCGATGCTCGAGACCTATGTCGAGCGTTGGCCCACGCCCTCTCTCGCCAATTTTCGCTATATGCTGCGCAGCGGGATGATGGGCTGGTTCTCCTTGATGCAAGACACGGGCAAATGGACTCCCGAGCAGCGCTCTGCCGCGATCGAGGAATTCTCCGTCTACAAGGAGCGCCTCCGGCCCTTGATTCGCGCGGCCGATCTCTATCATGTCGGCGCTCGGCCCGACGGCCTCGGATGGGACGGCATCGAGTACTTTTCCACGACGCAGCGTCGCGGCGTGCTCTATGCATTTCGCGGCAGTTCTGCGCAGGACGACGTGCACCGCTTCCGATTGCGCGGCGTGGCTCCGGAACAGCGCTACCGGGTCTCCTTCACGAACGACAGTGCTCAGGGAACCTTGACGCTGTCGGGACGTGAACTCCTGGAACAGGGTGTCGAAGTCGAGCTACGCGAACCGAATTCCTCGGCCTTGGTGTTCATCGACGAGGGACCGCTGAGCGGCAACCATCACCGGCGATATTCGTTCATAATCAGACGATGAACATCGACCCCGCCGAGCATTCGGAGGCGGACACTTACAAGCTGCTGACCAACCTGGTCGTGCCGCGACCGATTGCCTGGGTCACGAGTATCGGCGCAACCGGCGTCGTGAATCTTGCGCCCTACAGTTTCTTCAATGCGCTCAGCAGTGATCCGCCGTGTGTCGCCGTGAGCATCGGGACGCGCGCTGATGGCAGCCCGAAGGATACGGCGGCCAACATCTTGTCGAGTGGCGAGTTCGTGGTGAACATGGTGACCGAGGAGCTGCTCGGCGCAATGAACGTCTCAGCCGCCGATTTTCCACCGGACCAGAGTGAAGCGAATGCAGCCAATCTGGCGCTCTGTGCGTCGCTGCGCGTCCAGGTGCCGCGCCTCACCGCTGCCCAGGTGAGCCTGGAGTGCCGCTTGTTTCGCTCGGTCGAGCTCGGCAGTAACACGCTGGTCATCGGCGAAATCGTGATGTTTCACGTCGCCGATCGGCTGCTGGGCAGCCGCATGCACATCCAGGATTTTGCACCGATCGGACGTCTCGGTTCACCCTCCGTGTATTGCCGCACCACGGATCGCTTCGCAGCGCCCAGAATTTCCTATGCCGACTGGCTGCGCGGCCGGCGCGATGCTGGCTGAATCCATGCGCCGCATCAGCGGCCTGCTGCAGGCGGGTCATTACGGCGCAGCGCACGAGCAATTGACGGCCCTCGTGGCAGCAAATCCCAACTACGTCGAAGGCCTGCGGCTGTTGGCCGGCACCACACAGAGCCTGGGCGACCCCGCTCGAGCCGAAGCCTTGCTTCGGCGCGCCCTCGCGATCGACCCCGGGTGGACCCCGACACTGACGACACTGGCGGAGGTGTTACTGACGGCGGGGCGCGGCGCCGAGGCCGTACCC
>Ga0209208_10005242_pt1 | contig 18128 bp, 14 predicted proteins | sample S1TSphfallax_3_FD_187694 | JGI IMG/M metagenome (GOLD analysis project Ga0209208, IMG submission 187694) | Host-associated microbial communities from peat moss isolated from Minnesota, USA - S1T2_Fd - Sphagnum fallax MG (SPAdes) (version 2) | ecosystem: Host-associated > Plants > Peat moss >... | reverse complement strand
TAAAAAATCGTCGTACCATCAACCCATCGTGGACACCTGAAAAGAATCGGCGGCGGACGCCGCCGACTTCGCGGCACTGTCCACGATGGCCTGGAATCGCTGACCACGATCGATGGAATACTCACTCAGGTTTCGACTGGTCCGAAAATCGCCCAGCAGGTCAGGTCACCATCTTCTGCTAAGCCCATTTCTTGCAGGCCGTTCTTTGTCAGGTCGAGCGCGTCGCTTGCATCCTCCGCAATCCACGCAGCGTCGAAGTTGGCCATCGCCGCTTAAAATCGTTCCGGGTGATTTGTCGCTGTCACCAGCAAGGAATCGATTTCCGCCAAGGCACCTGTGATGCCGGCGTGCGGCAACGCCGTCATCAACCATTTTTTTTCCTCCGATCGCAAGCGATCGTCCGGCGGGAATGGGATCCTTGACTAGAAACGCCAACGCCGAACCGCCGGACTCAGCAACGATGGGATGTGCCTGACGGTATCGGCATTTCCACAGGCAACCCCCTGGCCACGACGGAAACTGCGGGCCGACGATGGCCGTATCCGCGACTGTCCGAGCCGCCAGTACGGTAGAGGCGCGCAGATGCAGGGGAGCAGTTCATCATCTGCGCTACGCGGAACGCCCCCCAGAGTGACGTTCGACAACCCTTCAAGCTTTATGTACGATTAAGTCCGGTCGCTTCCCAATGGTCGGCGATGGGCGCAATCGGCGTTCGATGGGCTACGTAGACAATCTTAGCCAGGGGATCCTCCGTGCGTCCATCTCTCATGCCGCGGCGAATCAGATCTTTTGGATTGCCGATGAAACGCCATACTCCATGAACCAAATCCTCGAGACGGTGGGGCGCGTCATGCGTCAAGATTTCGGAATGACAGTTAAGCACAATGGAATAAAATTGCCCGGAGTCGTCGGCGCTATCGCAACGGGCGTAGATAAGATGCTTCAGGGAACCGGTATCTACCATCAGAAGATTCACGTTCTGTCAGAAATGAACAAGACCATCGGGTGCGGCGTCGATAAGGCCCGACGTGTACTCGGGTATTCCCCGGAAATTAGTCTCGAGGAAGGCATGCGTCGCTCGATACGATGGTGCCTTGATAACGGTCAAAGATTCTGAGGGTCACCGTCAAACAAGGCACGCAATCATGAATGGTTTGCTTGCGATCCTGCGAATCATTGAACAGGCGTCATTCGAAAGCGGCGGCGCGATCATATGTCTGCCGGCCATAGCGATATACGGCGTACTACGTGAACCCGTTCGGCGGCGGATCGAAGGGTTCACTTCCTATCATCACGACTACGTCGCGGTAGCATTCCTGTGGATTTTCCTCTTCTGCGGCATCCTTTATCTCGTTTACCCAAACTACCTGGATCATGTTGAATCGACGATAGCTGTTCTCGGTCACGTGCTCGCCAGGGGCGACGCGCTCTATCCGATGCCGGATGAGTATCCCTACCACGGGATAATCTACGGTCCAGCGCTAGCCGAGATACAGGAGATCTTTCAGACGGCTCGGATCAACACTATGTTTTCATCAAAAATGCCGGGCGTCATTGCGTTTGCGTGCACAATCTTCATCTTATTACGGCTAAACCGACTCAGTTTCGCGCGCGGATACCTTCTATACCTTACGCCGTACGCCCTGATGCTTTTTTGGGATCGGGGTGAGCCATTCCTCCTACTGTTAGTTTCGTCCGGGCTGCTTTTGGGCGAAAATGGAAACCTCAGGAAGTATCGCCCGTTGTTGTTCGGGATCCTTGCGGGGGCCGCATCGGCAATTAAGCTACACGCGGCGCTCTATGTTCTGTCCGCCTATCTCGCAGTGACACTAGCAGAGGGAGTCGCACTTTCTTCGCTCCTAATGTTTGGCATTGCGTCGGCCATCTCTTTTCTAACGTTCTTCGCACCCGGCAACGTATCCCTGCTTTCGTTCGTCCAATACGTAAAACTGGCCGGACACCACGGCTTAACACTTAGTCTTTGGTTAACGAACGCCGGCTTCCTCGTATTCCTATTGTTTCCCGTCGTAGCTGTTGCGCGTGGCGGCAAGACGACTGCAGCGGTCAAGCGGAACCTCGCGTTAATCGTCGCAATCGAACTGATCGTAACCGTAGTCGGTGCAAAGCCTGGTGCTGGCCCGCACCACCTTCTTCCATTCATTCCGGTCAACGCATTTCTGATCCAGCGGCTACACCCCGGCATCCCGGTTGCTGCGGATCGACTCACTAAGTTTATCTATGCTTCTCTATTGATCCCCGGCGTTCTTGCCATCTGTTGGTTGGTGCCGACCATGGTTAAGCATTGGTCGGAATTTGGACTGGCCCGCTCGGAAATCTCACGTTTCGAGCTTCAATACCCCGATTTGGTGATGGGTGTATCGGACCTTAAGGAATATTCATACACGTACTTAAGAGCTCTTTTGCGTTCCCCTCAAATAGACTACTCCGCTTTTATGGACCTGGCGTTCTCGGGAGTTCGCGACGACGAACTCGTTAGGGCGCTGGATACCTGCAAGATTGAGCATTTGCTCATGCCTAATCAAGGCGCCCCTCTATCAGTGACTAATCTTTACAATGACCTACCTCTGTTCTCCAACGATGTCCGACGGGCTTTTGCGGTCCATTACTCGCTAGAAGCTACGGGCAAGATCCTATCGGTTTACACGTGCCGTTAGCCAAATTAATCTTCGAAGGAAGATCGTGAAAATGCTCTAGCCGATGCCTCACATGGAACTATGAGCGCGCTTGCCCTTAATCCTATCCTCCAGCGTTCGACCAAGGATTGTGCTGGGGTGTTCTATCAATTGGTAGAAAACCTCGGACACGAGAAAAGTGCCTACGATATAGAGAGGAAACTGGCACGCGAAGTACGGCGGCGTTTTATCAGTGCGCGTGCCGCTGCAACCCAGCGCAACCTGCTCCAGATTTACTATACGCTCGGCACGTGTCGACACTGTTAACGGGCCGGCCGCTTCTCAGAGTCATTTCCCTCGGGCCTTCAAGGCAAACGAAGCAAGTTTGAAACCTTAAGTAACGCCTTGCTCCGCAACAGCATTGCCCGACCGGTACGCTCCGATATGTTTCGGGTCATTAAATGCGTGCCTTTGCTAACGGATGAGTATTTAAGGTTGTAGTGCTTGGCGAGAATTCCCAGTGATTTCCGTGAATGTAGGGAGATATGCCCGTTCCGAGGAGCGGCATAACTCCAATTGAGACGCGAACCTAAATCAACGGAGCCATCGTTGATCGCCGTGCCAATCAGCAGCATAAACTGATCTGGAGAAGCGAGTTCCATGATTTGGCTTAGGCCAAAGAAAGGATCTGGTAAATGTTCAAATACTTCGAAAGCTGAGCAGAAATTATAGGTTCCGCGCCTCTCGCTTACGTCGTTCCGTCCGAATGGATCTACGCAGTCAAACTTCCAACCGTAACTGCGCAGAATATCAACCGTGAGTCCGTTACCCCCACCGTAGTCCACACCTATCGTCGTACGCTGCCGGCCTGGGAGCAAACATCTGATTTCTTTCGCGTTTATATGGGGCCGCCGAAACTTGTAATCAGGATCGACTTCTGCGTACTCATCATTGTAAATGATGCTCTGCCACTGATCGTCAGTGAAGTTGTCAAAAAAGTTAGTGAAGATAAAACCGCATGCGGTGCAGCGCCGATATAGCACAGGAATTCCTGAAAGACCTTTAGGGTAAATGTTTGTGTTACAGGTCTTATTTAGATCTACAACGTCGAATGGCTCAGATGAATCCTTGCAAACCTTGCAGAACACAGCCTCTCGTAGCTGATCGAGTTGTGAACGGGCGTGTTCCGGCAGATTCAGCATCGTTTGTTCTCGCAAATTTCGAAGCGATCCGTAATCCGTAAGCGCGTTTCTTCGCTCTCGGAGTTCTTACGGAGCGTAATTCTTACAATAGAGTCGTTAACTTTATTTTGCCGAGGCGATAACGCGTCCGCTAATTACCTCCGAAGCAAACGAGTCTATCTCAACCCAACCGTGGGTCGTCGAGATCCTTTAGTCCCACGCTCGGCAAATAGAGATTCCGTGGTAACTAGGCTGCATCCCCTTTAGCTCCGTGTTGGCCGGACTCAGCGCATGATGAGTGTGGAGGCGCCGGGCAAATGCTTTTGATTGCGCAAATAACCTGATCCACGGAGATCGCCTCGAGACATACGTTCTTAGAGCAGTCGGCATAGCTCCTACCGTCGTAACAAGGAGAACAAGATATTCGATTTCCCGGATCCAGTGCAATGGTCCGCTGCCTTCCGAATGGGATGCAAGCATTCGCCGGTGTTGGCCCGAAAAGAGCGACGATTCCGGTGCGCGTCAAAGAAGACAAATGCATGATGCCGCTGTCGTTTGTCACCACACCATCCGAAGCGTCCAGGATGGGAATCAATTCCAGCAATGATGTCTTGCCTATGAGATCGATAACGGGCAATCCCGCGAAGGCGGTGCTAACCCAGTTGTCGGATTGCGCACCGACGAGCACTACCGCCCGACCGTCGGCGAGAAGACGCTCGGCGACCTTCAGATAGCGTTCAATCGGCCAGCGGCGAAGCGCATCATCTCGATAGGCGTTCTTTGCGCCGCCGGCGGCGATCGCTACATAATGGGGTGCCAAGTGAAAACTCAACGACGGGGTTGCAATGTTGCGCATGACTGCGCCGAGAGCCTCAGTTGCAGCCGCTACATCGATGGCCTCGGCGTCAGCGTCAGCGAGAAGCCGCCAATATTCGTGCACCCTGTTTCGATGTGCCAGCGGACTCGGCCGGTTGGAATTTCGGTTAAACCGCAACCGAGTACCTGAACGCACTCCGAGGGAAAGCAAACCATACCGGGCATCGGAATAAGCAGTAATGACCCGGTCATACCTTCCTTGAGTCGCCAACTTCAAAATACTCATACCCAATGCCCGTATCCGGCCGATCGCAGACGGCGCGCTCAAGAAACTTTCATTGACCTCAATTAATCGATCCGCGACCCCGAACGCATCGACCAGGGGTTTCACTACACGCCCTACCACCCAGTCGAGTTCCACGCCCGAATTACGCTTTCGATATTCTTTCACGGCTACGCCCGCTTGGACTACGTCCCCGATCGCACCCAGCTTGACGAACAGTATCCTCACTGACTTAATTTCCGGGTGCTGCCGATTAATCCTGAAGAGCCTTGCTGCACGCGATCATTGAACGATCCGGCCTCCGACGAAACTTTATCGCATCGCTCGATGAACGAATTGGCCCATGCCACAATTTTGCGACGCTCGTGCCGACCGGGGTCACCGCCACCTGCATGGCGCATCAATACCCATTCGCAATGGTGGCTCATTGCCCTCAACGCTGCACCGCGCGGCGCTCCATATATTCCGCAACAAGTTCTGCGAAGGACCGTAAAAACCTTTCTTTCGAGAATTTTGCCGCCTGGGTGATCAGCCGTTCAGGCACGAATTGAGTTTCCATTCTCTCGAATGCCCGCAGTCCTTCCTTCAGTCCGGCGACTGTCTGTTCCTCGAAGAGGATGCCGCTCACTCCGGGCACCACCGTCTCCATCGCACCTCCCGCGGCATATGCAATCACTGGGCGTCCGGATGCCATAGCCTCCACAGGAACGATTCCGAAATCCTCGACTCCAGGAAAAACCAGTGCCCGACACCGTGCATAGTGATACCTAATCACCTCGGTCGACTGGCGACCCAAGAAGGTTATGTTGGATCGAGCACGTGCCTTCATCGACTTCAACAGAGGACCTTCCCCGATTACTCGCAAGGGAAACCCCAATTCATTGAAACAATCGACCACGAGATCTGGGCGCTTGTAAGGAACCAACTGTCCGACCCACAGGAAGAAGTCTTCTTGAGTTTCACTCTGTGCGAACAGTTGAACGTCAACAGGCGGATATATGACTACTGAATCGCGGCGATAGTATTTTTTGATTCTTGAAGCAACAAACTGGGAATTCGCAATAAAGTGATCAACTCTCTGGGCCGATAACTGGTCCCAGGATCGCATATAGTGCATCGTTGGTCCCATAAGGGCTCGCGTCAGAATCGAGGCTGAGTCCCGATACTCATGATACATATCCCATGCATACCGCATGGGCGAATGACAGTAAGTGATGTTCAGCGCATCAGGACGAGTTATAACCCCCTTTGCGGGACCAGACTCACTGCAAATCACGAGGTCATATTCACGTAGGTCAAGGGCCTCTAAAGCCATTGGCATCAGCGGCAAGTACTTTTGATAGTGTTTCCTCGAAAATGGCAGTTTTCCAATGAATGATGTTCGAACAGCAAGCCCTGGCATTTCGCGAGCAACAAGCTCAGCGTCCGCGACGTGCGCGAAAACCTCGATCCCAGGATAGAGTTCCGAGATTGCCTTAACGACCGATTCGCCACCGCGCCAAGTCGTAAACCAATAGTGCACCAGCGCCGCTTTCGCCACGTTTTTCATTATTGTGATTGCATGAATCGGATTTTCATGTTCGGCCGGTTCGTCTCGCTCAATGAGTGTTCATTTGGTCTATTTACTCGCTTACAGCCCGCTGCTCGTCGCAGAAATATCGGCTGGCGTGAGCCCCAAGAATGTGGAAGGACTTGTTGGCCCTATCCCAACGCGTGGATGCGAACGTTTTTCGCGAACGAGCGGACCGTCGATCGAATAAGGAGGCCCAAGAAAGCGGACACGCTTCACCTTATACAACCCGCAATTTTTCGCCGTGAAGACGCAGGTATTTTCCCAACACATCGCAATCACGTTTATTGTGATTGCAATGCCTCGGCAGTAAGCTACGCATTGCTTGTGTACGGTCGGTTTCCTTGAGCGTCTTGGGAGACTAGCGAACTGCCGCTCCTTTGCATAACCAACCCATAACCAATCCCGATCGCCGATACAAGCCAGGGATAGGCAAAATTCAATTGCACTCCAAATAAATGCGCAAAAAGCTGATATGACCCCAGAACACAGACAATAGGCGCTGCATGCGCCTTCCGCAACATTCGAACCGGTGCCCAGAGAACCCAACACAAGAGCAAAAACCCGGGAACCCCGAGTTCTGCGATGTAACTAACCAGCCCGAGTCCCGGCAAGTCCCAACCTTTCGACTCCGGGATCAACCCCTCCAAAAATTCCGGGTTATTCCGCTGCAGTGAATAATTGCCGAATCCTACACCAGTCCATGGATGCGCAGCGGTCATCAATGGCACCAAGATGATTGCCACCGCACGTCCAGTGGTTAGATTTACGTCATCTGGATCATCCGCCAATTTTTGCTCATAGTCTGCGTAAGATACCAAATATCCTTGGAGTCCATTCACCATATCAAAGGCAACCAACGGAGGAATCAATAGAGCCAACACCAAAACTATGTAACGAACCTTTCGCTTGAGAACCGAAAAATAGCCGACAAGAACCAATGAAAGGAGCACTCCAGCTTTCGATGCGGATAACGCAAATGCACACAAAAGAATCATGATGATCGGCCAAAATGCTCTTGAGCGTGAGCGAAGCTCGTACCGATATACGATCAAGATCAGGAGAACGCTCACGAGGTAGACACCAAGCGGTCCGCCCTCTACGAATGTGCCTCTGGCCCGAGGAAAATCGACGATATAAGCGCCTCCAATATCAATTCCGCCGAGAATAAGGATCCACGAAATTAGCGCGTATACCGCGCATACAACACCTGCGAGAATGTAATACTGAATCAACGTATGCAGCAGTGCTGGCCATCGAGTTATCGCTCGCACTACAAATAGCACTAAACCGAGTTCAATGAGTAGTTGGATCAGTCTTGCGATAGATGTGAACGGAGCGGTTTTAAGAATATCCGCATCCCGCGGCGGAAACGTCTGCAGTCGATAGTCTACTAGCGAAATTATCGTAACGCCCAGGAAGAAGCCAAAGTACAGCTTCGCTATCGCCCAATTCTCTGCAGTTTCCAGATATCGACCGGAATTTCGAACGAACAGTCCAAACGTTATCAAGAGTATGGACGCCCCAAATATTTCCAGGGGCTGAATGTCACCGATCTTGAAGTTCGTGAGGGGACAGAGGAGACAAACAAAAGCCATGAATTTGGCGTAGGTTATTCTGCTGGCCGGACTGACGGTCGAGCCCGACATGCTTACCTACGCTTCGTGGCAATGGCAATGAACAGCGCGATCGCCCCTCCCAATACCGCCCCCGCGAGCGACCAAACAAGCGGAATTGGAGATACTGGCCGCTCCGGAGGCACTGCTGGATCAATCACGCGAAGAGCATACTCGTCGCTGCCTTGAGCTAGCATCTCCTTACGAATTTCGACCTTTAGCAATGCGTAAATGCCAAGCCTCACCTCGACGGCATTTGTCTTATCCGCTTCCTGATTCAGATAATAGATATTCTTTTCAGCATCCTTGATTTCCCTTGATTTGAGTTCGTCGTTGGCCATCTTGACGTACTCGTTCGCCCAGTTGGCGACCAACACTGGATCGCTCCATTTTAAGCTCAGATAAACCATTCCGGTTTTCTTGTCGTCGGTCACCGAAAGGACGCTCTTACCAAACTTTTTTGTCGCCTTCCACAGCGTTGGCGGACTCTTCGGGTCCTTCCACTGCTTTTTGGCCTGATCCCACTGACTCGAATACAGAATCGGGAGGAGGCCTTCTGCTTCAATAAAACGAGACATCAACAGGTCCGACTGGAGAGTTGCCAGCGCGATAGGTTTTTGCCCTTGACTGCCCTGGACTGAGATGCCCACGAGTGACGCGAGCCCGCTCACATCACCAAGTCCGCCGGAATTCGACCCCGAACCAATTTCATCGGAAAGTGTTGCGAGAACGACTCTGCCCTCATATTTCTTGGGGAAAACAAGCGACAGGGCGTAACCCAGCACGGATCCGATTACGATCAAGCTAAGCAGCAGCATCCATCTTTCGACGACGATGTCCCACAGCGCACCCAGATCCGCCTCGACATCACCCGGCTCGTCTTTGTCGGTCCGTCTAACGTCAGGCATCGCTAAGTCCACCTTGCTCAATCAATCTCGTAGATTTTTTTTTCATTTCATCCTCGAAAGCACATTCATACTCGTCTAGGAATCTGTTCAAACTTAACGTACTTGCGTATACACGAGCGTGCCTTCCCATCTCGTCAATAGTGTCCTTACAACTTAGAACAGACCTGAGCACGGCTTGAAAGTCTTTCTGAGAATCCGGGTCGACGATCCATCCTCGGTCTGGCCTGATGAACTCCGGAATGCCGCCGCGGTTTGCACCGATAACGGGACGTCCTGCCGCGAAGGACTCAAGTAGGACCAGAGGAGCAGTATCGTGCCAAGTCGATGGAACCACCAGAACGTCGACTTTGGTGAGAAAATCCCGGGCATTCACATAACCACACCACACAATAGACGTACTTCCAGCGGACGCAGAGCGTAGCTCCGCTTCGTATCCCTCATCTCCGAGTCCGGCGATCCAAAGCTCTGCCTCGTTCGGACATTCGGCCATGAAAGCGTTTAACAGCGCGTGCACACCTTTGCTGCGTCGAATCTGACCGATGAAACCGAATCGAATCAGCCTATCCGGCCTCTGCGAGCGCGACTCGGGTTCGGGCGGCATCGCAACGGCGTTGCAGATTACCCTTTTGTCGGCATCCTTGAAGTACCCGAAATTGTCATGTCGATCAAGAATGTATTGGCTGACTCCTACCACCGATTTAATCTGCCTTGCGACATGCCGTCTTGGTAACGCATATGCCCGGCATGCAACGCATTGAACTTTGCAATTCTTGTCATCCCGAAACATCATGCTATTTGGACAAAGCAAATATTGGTCATGAAGTGTATGAACATGCGCGATGTCGAGATTTCTCATGACCGGCAGAGTCCCTGCCGAGAGTCCCGCCACATTGTGACTATTTACGACATCGGGCTTCAGATCCAGCAAGAGCTTCCTCACCGCCATCGCCATCAGTAGATTGTAGCTATCTACCGCATGCCAGACGCCTCGGCGCAGAATTCCGGGTCTATTGCCGTCGAACGGTCTGTAGACGTTCCTCACGGGAAGATAATGCACTGCAACTCGATTTAACTCGCTTAGTCGCGCAATACCTTTCGGCTGCGTCGTGATCACGGTGACTCGGTGATCCCGGGCAGCCAATCCCTCCGCGAGCATCTGGGCAACTCGCTCCGCCCCCGACGTCGGGTTCGGCGGATAAGAGGCACTGATTAATACAATCTGCAAGATCTGAAGTCTCCTTTTATTGCCACGACCTCATGCTTCGCCTCCAAGCAGCCACATCGCAAGTTGGGGAGTGACACGTATACACCGACAGGTTATGCCGGCAGAGCCGAGCAACTAATTAGTTACGAAGACGTGAGCGACGTCCCTCTAAACCATAGGTTATTCACGGTAAAAATTTTCGACGGAAAACGAGAGATCCTGGTTTGGCAATCGCAATGTTGCCCTGCAATTAATTACCCCTGCGAGATCACCGTCGCGCACAACTCCGACAACCTGCAACTCCATGCCCGACTGAAAGTCGATCAGCGGCCAACGCAAGATGACTCTCTCCAGAGGGCGTAGGGATTTTCGTCTCGATGAAAGATCGTGCGGTCAATCGACGGGCCCCGGTAGGGCCGATGTCAATGAGCAAGGGTCTATAAAGGCGAAAAAACGAGTCTTCACCAAAGGAGCGTCGAGATCCAGTCGGTGCATCGAAAAAGGTTTGACTGGTATGACTGACGGGAGATGCTGCACGCCCGCACCCGTTGTCACCCCTAATCAGGCGGACCCTGCCGCGGCGGCTGGCCGCTGCAAGACGACTTCGAGCAATAATACGTATCCCCGCTTCGTTTCGATGTAATAGATTGATATAGTATAGCAGTTAGGTAGCTGCGACCCGCAAACGGGGTCGATCCGTTGGTTATCTGTCTCCCATTCGAATGACGTTAAAATGCCGCCCAGCGCATGATTATGGTATGATTCCACGTTGTTCGCGCTAGCGAAAACCTCAAGTTTGCGAGCTTACGGCGGACCTCGTTAATTGAGTCGTACGACTTCGGTCCGTCCTTCATCCTTCGTACCGATGCAGACCAATACGCCGGCGGGAAACAACGAACGGAATTCTCGCGACGCATTTGGCTTGATCGACTTCAGTCGTATTGGCCTCGGTGATTGCGTAACCACGTGGTCGGTTTTACTGTACCTGTGCCAAAACCACCCTTCCGTATTTCGCGACAATTGCGTGCTTCTGGTTCCAGCGGGACTCGTCGACGTTACGCGTTACGTGCTTAATGACACCTGGCTCACGGTTTTAGCAGGGAGTTTGAATTCGGAGTTACCGCTTCCCACAGGAAGAAGATTGGTCCCTCGGGGGCCCCGATCATTCTTTGAATTGGCACGCATGGTCACTCGGCGGGACGTATATTTGAATTGGGCTGACAGCCACACTTTGGCCGTGACCGGTTCGTTCGAGCAGACTAATACCAACACTGTACGCAAGCTGAGACATGTGCTTCTTGAGTTCGCACAATTTAAGACTTACTCCTGGAAGAGCGAATTCCCTCATTTCATAGGTATGCGGCTACTCTTCCCGATGCTTTTCGACACCGGGATTCCGATGACGAAGCATGTCATGTCCATCAAGAAGACGTTTCCTGAGGTGCGTCGGCGAGCCCGGCAATACTGTGACCGACTGAGTCAAAATCAGGCGTCGGAGCCAGGAGCTGTTTCCGGACGTGTCATCGTTTTTCCCGGTGCAGGATCATTCAACGCGATTCCACCACCCGCGTGCGCACAACTGAATGAAGCCCTTGGCGGAACACTTTTGTTTGCTGTCCACGAATCCGATCCATGGATGCCTGGCTACCGAAGCGCTTTACGCAATTTAATTTACCTGAAATCGGTCGATGACACGCTGAAGCTGATTGCAGATAATTTCTCTGTTTGCGTTGACGGATTCACGTCGCATTTGGCCCAGGTTCTGACGGACCGTTGCTTGCTGATCTATACACGAGAGCCACGCGAGCGGCTCGCGCACCTTGGAGCCCGTCCCCGATTCGTCGAGGCTCACCCATCGTGCTCGCCGTGTAGTTATAAGTTGCGCAGTGCTCATTCAACATGTCCAGTAGGCGAGGAATATTGCGTCGCATTCGATCAGTTTCATGGTGAGCTCGTCGCGGAGATCAGGAAACTTGCGAACGAGTAGCACCCGTGAACTCGAGATCGATCAGGCCCCTATTCGCCAATCTAGAACATTGTTGACGGCCGCCACCAAGAACGTGCGGACAGCATGCGTCTGAGGAAAAAGAATCTTTCAGCTTTGTATGTACTGCAATTTGTCAACGCTATTGCACCACTGTTTGTACTTCCCTTCCTCACGCGATCACTCGGCACCGCCGAGTACGGGGCATTAGTGTACTTTCAGTCACTCATTGCCTACGGCACGATTTTTTTGGACTATGGTTTCTACATCTCCGCGGTCAGAGACGTCGCTCGGGCGCGCCACACACCGGAAAAGCTCTCGAGAGTCATCAAGGCAATTTTTACAGCCAAGCTGATCGTCCTTACTTTCGTTGCGGCAATGATGGCAGTGGCAGCCATTTTCATCCGTTCGATTCACGATTCAGCATGGCTATTTTTTCTGTGCGGCCTACAACTTATCGGCAATATTGCGTTACCTATGTGGCTGTTTCAGGGTCTTGAATTGTCACATAAAATCCTAATACCACAGATTATTGCGCGAGCGATTACGACAATCCTGATAATCCTCTTGGTGCGTTCGAATGCAGACATTTCCATTGCAGCCCTTTTGGTGTCGTGCTCCGACATGCTGTGCGGCTTGTTACTGTGGCGCGACATCTCCCGTCATATTCAGCCGACCTCCGGATATTCAACACTACGCGACGCCATTGTCATTTTGCGAGACGACACATCCTTCTTCCTCACCAGTCTCGGCTCGAACCTCTGCGTCGCATTCAACCCTCTCCTCCTGGAAATCTTCTACGACCACACACAAGTCGCTTTGTACGCTGCCCCCCTCCGCATCGTCACGATGGCTACAAGGTCGATAACACCTGTTATCTCGTCAGTATCACCGGTGATGGCGCGACTCGTCGTCGAGAACCCGTTGGATGCGCGACGGTTCCTCAAAAAAGTAGCGATGGCCTTATGCGGTGGCGCCATCCTCTTGGGCGTAGCTATCTTTCTGTTCGCGCCTGCGATAATCAAGTTATTCGCCGGAGAAGGTTTCATCGATGCGGCAAGTGTGTTGCGCGTGTTTGCGATTCTGCCTTTACTAGTGGTTTTGAGTTCCCTTATCGGCCAAACATATGCCGTTCATAGAGGCATGGGAACAGCTTTAGCAAAGATCTATTGGATCGCCGGTATATGCAATGTTGCCGTCTTGATACCGCTGATTCGCCTCTATGGCGCTACGGGCGCCGCGGTAACAGTTGTGATTGCGGAGTTGTTCATTGTAGGTTCGATCTTAATTTTGATCACGAGAAGCGAAGGAGCCCGGGGATCAACCGGCTGACCCTCGCAGGGGAAAGCAACGATGCCAACTACTTTTACTCAGCTCCGGTGCGCCTCCCGGTGAGCGATCAACTGAATTTGCGCGACGGCTATACCCGTTGTCTGGTCAATTGGCGCACCGATCATCCTAAATAGCCTTGCAGTCAGCCGACATAGTCGACCGTTCTGATCGGCTCCAAGATTGACCAGTGTCGTGAACACTTTGACGTGTACCCTGTACAAAACCCTGTTCAGAGGCCAGATGCGGCGCATTTTGAGGCGGTAGTCGTAGCCTACGTCCTGTCGCTCGCAATTGATGATTTTCGCTCCGGGCAGGTCCGACACTAACCTTCGGATGTCATAGGAAACAGGAGACCAGCTTCCGCTACCGCCCAGGCGAAATGTTGCCTTGTGATCCCTGTTGAAAAGGCTTGGCCATCCGCCTTGCTCGTAAAGATCCTCGTCAGGAACAACCAAGACCAAATAGCCGCCCTCCCGCACTAATGACCACCATTGAGCGAGCGCATTGGGAACATCGCGCATATGCTCTAGACAGTGTGAACTCGCCACCGTATCGTAAGCCGCAGCGTCGCGAATAGATGCAATGTTTCCTGCGTCGCCATGCTCGAGATCAAACGGCTCGGCATTGGGCACGACCAGGTCCGGCCCGCAGCCGATATCAATGACTCGTCCTTGAAAATACTTCTCGTCAAAGCCGGGGCCACGTAGGGCCCGCGTTTTCCTAGCTTCGTCGGTCATGGCTTTCTTTCGCGATTTTTCTCAGCTGGCATTGGGCGTTCTCATGACTCAGTCATTTATTATAGTGCAGTGGGTTGCAGCCTTAGGAGCAAAGTGGGATTGCTCGGCTCGTAGTATTCGATAGGGGGTATCCGCATCCGCATGTACGGGGGTATGATTCGTGTTTTTTGGCTGCCGTGTAGCAAGTTCGGGGCCGTGACCCCCGCAAAGGTATTTGGTGACTTCGGATAATCTTAAGCATGCGATACACAAGTCACCCAAATTCGACAGGATTCGAGCATGGCTGCAACTCCCTCGGACAGATATCGCGCAATTCTTGAACGCCTACAGTCTGCTTGGCTTACCTCTTTTATACGCCTCGGGATATTTTCTTTCGGTACTCATGCCGACGGGAGCGTACTTTCTTCCTTCTAGAGATTGTCTTCACCTCGTCATCTTACCCAGCATTGCAGCTGTTGCGGTTGGCAGCGCGATCGTCTACGGCGCTGCGTCCATTTCTCGGCGAGTTGGCAGTCCGCGTCTTGTCACTCTCTTCCTGCTGCTTGCATTTTGCGCCCTGGCACTGATCGGGCTCAAGGGATTCCTGTCAGTCATTGGAATCGAATGGCAAAGTCGAACGTTCTTTGGCACCGATTTCGTTGCCGGGCAACGACTTCTCAAGGTGCTCGTCGCCCTTGTTATGTTCGGGCTACTTTGGATCACTCGCACGCGGCTACCGCAGTGGAGTCGTGCCCTCGCAAGTCTTGGATTCGGATTCGCCGTCATCGCTTTCATCCGGTTGCTCGTCTTGTGGCACGCTCCGCAGGAGCCCCCGGTATCCCGAGCAGACGCCGGAATCTCAGGCGAGGCGCTCATGACCTCACCGGCGCTCCCGGTTGGAGGACTGCCAAGGCGCGCAGTATGGATCATTTTCGACGAAACCGATTTCGGTCGTGTATTCGGCGCGGATCGCCCTCCCAGTCTCGCGCTACCAAATCTCGATCAATTAGCTCGCGACTCCGTGTTCGCTACTCGCGCGAACAGTCCCGCTAGCGCAACGCTATTTTCTATTCCGTCCTTGCTGACGGGTATACCTGTCACAGGGGCCGGGATTCGGATCGAGGACGCCGGTACCTTATCCATCGAGCGCCAAGACGGAACGTGGATGCCGTTCAACTCCCAGAACTCGATCTTTGGGAAATTACTCTCGACCGGCCGCGACGCATCGGTGCTTGGATTTTTGCATCCGTACTGTAAGTTGTTTGCTCTACAACAATGCGATTCGTTTGAATGGCCGGAGGTCGGTGGGCTGAGTGCGGCCTTTTGGGCAAATACGCCCGGTGTTATTTCCACTCGACTCGGTCACCCCAACGACTGGGACACACTAACCCCGCGAATGTTACGGCTACTGCCGGAGTACGTAGGACGGGACGATGCGCTTACATTCATCCACCTCAACATCCCGCACCTGCCGGCGATCTTCGCCGACGACGTGCTGCATCTGGCACGTTCGGCGGATCCCTTGACGGAATATTCACACAATCTGTTGCTGATGGATCGCACGCTGGGCGAAATCGTGAGCGGTCTACGGCTAGCGGCAGCGCGCCATGAATTACTGCTGGTCGTCAGCACCGATCATTGGTTGCGCAACTTCTGGTATCGACCGACTGTGCCGGAGACCAGTCGGCCCGTGACTCTCATGATGTGGAGAGTCGGGGATACAAACGGCATCGTTTTATCACAGCCCGTGAGCACAGTGCACACCGGAGCACTGATTTTGAGCTTCCTCAATGGAGAAATTACTACCCAGGATCAAATCGCCAGTTGGTGGTCTAATCGGCAGGTATTCCCTTCGTTCGTTTTGGGCGCAACTGATGCGCAAGGCCGCTCGCCGCTATAAAAAGCGGCGCGCCACCCATTCAATCACTACACGCTTCGAACAGCCAGCAAAGCCACGGCCAAATTGTAGATGATCGTAGTCACAGCCTGCCACACAGGCAACGCATTGATCCGCTCCGTATCGAGCGGAACGACGATCACGTCGCCAGGGCGTATCTCCAAGGATTGAGTTTTGCGAAACCAACCGCTACGGGATCCGGAACGAACGTCACCGTTCGCGCGAACCACATAAATGCGTTTCCGGTCTGCTTTCTGCGTCGTCCCTCCGCTCATCGCGATGTAGTCGTCTCGGGTGAGCCCTGCCTTGTAGACATGCGAAGTAGGACTTTGCACTTCACCCAAAATCGTTATCTCCTGAGTCTGCTTCGGGACGAGAATCTTGTCGCCGTCCCGCAGCAAAACGTCGCCCGGCGCGTTGGGCCGGCGCATGACTTGATTCAAATCGATTACTAGCCGACCGACGGGTTTCGCATCGCGAAGCTGGGAGAGCAACTCTTGGCCAACGACCAATGCCTGACCCGCGCCTGCCGCGCCGCCGGAGTTGGAAGTGACCGCGCTGCTCGCGACGGCTTGCAAAGACAGGGCTGCAAGATCGCTCTGCAATCGGTTACTGAGCGCCTCGAGCTGATCTTTCTCGCGCTTCTTCAGTTCTTCGCGTATAAAAACGGCGCCTTCGGGGAATGCCACATCGGTGAAGCCTCCCGCGCGCTGCAGGACGGAATACAAGGTTTCGCCCTGATGGATGGGATACTTTCCCGGGAATCGCACTTCGCCGGCAAGTTCGATCGTGCCAGGCTCCTGCCACATCGGGATGGGCTTGATGACCAAAACGTCATAGGGCTTCAGCTCGATATTTGCAGCCGGGTCACCGCGCCTGATGGCGGCGAGGTCGATTGGAATTAGCTCCGTCTGTCGCGCATTTCCATCGACGATCTGGTACCGGGTCAATTCGGCGCCGCCTCGGAATGCGGCGTCCTCCAAACTGCCACCAGCGCGAATCAAGTCACTGACCCGCATGTTCGGTTCGAGGGGATAGCGGCCGGGCGCTTTCACGCGGCCATCGACGCTGACGATTTGCTCCGGTACATCCGGCGTCGCTTGCAACTCCAATGTTTGTAGCAAGGGATCGATCAAGTGATCGCGATTCGCCGAGAGATCGAATACGACCACTTGGTCTCTGGGATGTAACTCAACGTCCGCAGGCGAGCCAGGCGCCGCGAGCGCACGCTGCAGATCCGCGGAGACCACTTCGACAGTTTCCTGCGGCGGCTTCTCACGACGAATCATGATGTAGTGCAGGTCCGCATTGGGTCGCAATTCGTCGAAACTCGGCAGCACGTCGCTGAGCCGGAGGCCAGGGCGATATTGGAACGATCCGGGCCGAAACACGTAGCCCGACAGCGTGACCGAATTCTCCAAGGTCGGCCGAATGGCCTGCACAGTTAACTTGTCGCCGTTTGCGAGCAAGGCAGAACGACCAGACGGGACCGTGAGGTTGATGTCTTCGGTCTGGCGCAAACGCGAAGGCAATATGCGTTCGAGATGAACCTGCTTTTCGTCGGCGTCGGGCATCAACCCGCCGGCGACGTCGATGGCTTGTCCGACGGTTTTTTCGTCCTTGAGTTCGTAGATCGCAGGTCTTCGCACCGCTCCGTCGACCGATACGGTGTTGCCTATGGGCGGGATGAAGATTACGTCGCCCGGAAGTAGCTGGCGATCGCCGCTGGTATCGCCATGTAACAACAAATCGTAGAGATCGAGAACCGTCACGAGCTTACCGTTGCGCTTCAATTCGATGTTGCGCAGTGACCCGATTTTCTTGACGCCGCCGCTGACGAACAGCGCATTCGTCATCGTCGACAGGCCACTGACGGTGTAGGAACCGGGCTTGTTGGCTTCACCCAGCACGAACACGCGGATCGAACGCAAATCGCCCATCGTGACGCTGACGCGGCTGCCGATCAATTGCTGGGTGACCCGCCCCTG
>Ga0209208_10005241_pt1 | contig 18129 bp, 15 predicted proteins | sample S1TSphfallax_3_FD_187694 | JGI IMG/M metagenome (GOLD analysis project Ga0209208, IMG submission 187694) | Host-associated microbial communities from peat moss isolated from Minnesota, USA - S1T2_Fd - Sphagnum fallax MG (SPAdes) (version 2) | ecosystem: Host-associated > Plants > Peat moss >... | reverse complement strand
CCATTGCCAAAAACAAGAATTTTGGTTCTCTTGCGACATGAAAGTTACTGTTACTCTTCCTCCTCAAGCTCCTTCTCCTAACTAATCTGCATCCTGGCCAAACAACAAAGTTCAATAGTGCCATGGCGGCTGCTACTACCCGACATCCATCACTATCACCTTCAAACGTTCAAACCTCATGATGTGAAATTGCTTGTTTATCAAGTAGAATGGTTGAAGGTAGAATGTTGCCACCATTATAAGATAACTACTTCTCTAAGCCAACATGTGAAATGTTTTGCAACTCACATCAAAATATTTTTTCACCTAATTTTTACTAATGTTAAAAACACTTAAATTTCTAGTCATTAAGAGCATCCCCACCAATGTTCAATATGTGACCTTGCACATTAAAATTAGATGAAAAAAAAACCAACATCAAAGAACTAACCACAAAATTTTATACACATGTTGAACAAATTGGAAAGTAGAAAGTGGATAGAAAAAAATTGTGTACATGTAAATATCTCCAAATTGTTACAAAAAATTTCGATGATGTAGTCGTCAGAATTTATAATTCGCAAAGGGTTTACATCGTAGATTATTGTATTCAGTGAGTCTGGTGGTTTGTAACATGGATATATATTTGCGTTCTTGTCTATTGATTAGGTATTTGCAAAAGCTACTAAAGACAATGAGAAGTTTGAAGTGGTTTTCAAAAGGCAAAAAACATGTCGCATTTTATCGCATTTGAGATGGTTGATTCGTATGATGTTGTTGAAACCTTTTTGTTAGGTCAATGGTCTAGCCATTATAGACCCATGGTGTGGGTATACAAGTGATTGTATTTGCATTGTGTCAACAATGGTTTGCTAATGATGGTCGTTTTTTGTTTTTGATCCTGTCACCATTGATGGCGACACTTTCATACATGTTGCATCACCAATGCCAATGAACAAGTTGGTTTCTTTCATTGTTGAGGTGGGCATTTCATTCCTACTTTAGAGGCTTTCCAAAAGTTGTTTCATTGGATCAAATGTTAAATTGGACTAGATGCTAAGATCTATGATTTCAAATTTGATGAGGAATCCAACCATTTGGTATGGTGCAAATGTTCCAAGCACTCCTTTGTGAATCATGCCAATGGCTATGTACATTGTAAGTTTGTCTTCAATTTTGGCATACGAGATGTTCAACACATCCATGATCAATTTCATGTGTCTTGCACAACAATAAAAAAACATGACTAACATGAATTTATTTTCAAGGAACAAATGGAATGAATTTATTTTGATGGGAAAAATAATACCTAGGGTTGGCGTTTTGTTGTGGTTCTCCACAAAAAATATGTTGGCCCAGTCATCAATGAATTAATTGGCTTTTGTTGAATAACCAAATGCTGGAGGTTTGTTGTAGCCTTTGTGTCCACAAAGGTGGAGAAGGCAAAGCTAGTTTTCAATTGGGTAACATGTATGTTCCATCTTCTTAAATTTCTTATTGACACACGGGGAGGTGGAGTCAATAAGATCTTTCTTCAAATTTTCAAGAATGTTACATATTTCGGGGATTTTGGTGGGGCCATGTTGAGGAGGTGATGGTTTCAAAGTAGTTGGGTTGTAAATTGGTAGTAAAAAATATTACATGAACGTTATCCATTGGCATGTTGTTTATGAAAATAAATGATTGCATTGTTATGTTATTTACATCAGAGTTGAAAGGATACATGTGTGGGAGGCGGTGGGGTGTAGTGACGAATTTAGTATGAAATTCGATGAGTCATAAATGATTCACATGTTTAAACGATGGGCCAATTATTCTCAGCTAACACTTGTGCAAGAGTTGAAAAGATAAATGCGTGAGAGGTGGTGGGGTGCAATGATATATTTAGTATGAAATTTTATGAGTCATAAATGATTCACATGTTTAGATGATGGGCAAACTAACTTCAACTAACAATTGTGCGAAAGTTGAAAGGATATGTGTGTGTGAGGTGATGGGGTGTAATGACGAATTTAATATAAAATTTGGTGAATCATAAGTGATTCACATGTTTAAATGATGGGCGAATTGCTCTTGGCTAACGATGACTTGATGGTGATTTTTTTTTTAAATTATTTCATTTTGTTGATTCTAGTGGCATGAAGATGTATTCATGCAAATTTTTTTTCGCAAATTCCATCTCATGTTCTTTCTGTGTAAATAAAAATATTAATATCTCTTCTTCTAACTAGTTTGTGTAGGTTAAAGTTTGTGGGAAAGCTTTGAATGCATCTTGTGAGGTTTTATTTTCATTAGGTTTGTATGTTACATGTTTATTCACAATATCATCTTCAATTACATACATGTTCATAAATGTGGAAATCTAGGAGTTGTTATAGAATGTAATTCATGGAGATGCATTGTCACTTACTACTATAGTTTTTTGCATTGTTGTTATAGACATGGCTTTTAAGGATTTCATTTTAAAAAAAAGTTTCATCATGCTATAAAATGCCTTTTAGTTGACATTTTCATACATATGAAAATTCAAAGTTATTTTCAAACAACAATGTTTTTTCATCATGAAATGGTATTGTTTGTAATAAAATGTTTCACTATTGTGTACATGGTGAAAATTCATAAACCTTAATAATTTTTTATTTTCATGAATAATGAAACCAAGATTATCTTTTCCAAATTGTTGACATGTATGGTAAATTTTACGATCATAGGTATAATTTTAAAAATATTGTACAAATGTTAACTATTGAAATTAGATTAGTCTATAAACATAAACATCAATTGGATGAAACCCTAAAAATCTTGATTGAGTAATTAATTTTGTACGAAATAATGGTGGTTTTGAATTGATCTATTTGATGGTTCAACTTTTATGTATAATTGGTATATCTAAACATATAAATGTTATTTTTGCATGTGACACAAGTTTTGATATAATGAAAGAAGAAATTAATTGTAATTGTAATTTTGATGCATTTTGTAAACCTAACCATTCAATGTTTTTAGTGTTTAAATTTAATGTTCCATGTGGTTCACACTTCATAGCATATTTTAATAAATAAAATGAGCAATAAGAAGATGTAATATGTAAAATATTGAAATGAACACCTCGTAATAATAACAATGTTGGATGATATGGAACAACATTTTGATCTTCATATCTTGGTTTATAGTATTCCCATTTTATTTTTTCCTTGTTAAAATTTTTTTGGGCTTCAACATGTGAAACAAATGGAAATCCAAACCTACAAGTTCCATTTCAACCTTTTCAAATGCATCAACTTTGACATTCATGTGATTGTTTTTGCAACACCATTTTGAACAATTTATTTTGTAAAATATCATTAGGAACAACAAACTTTGTAGTTGTTTCATAAAATATAGTAGGAATAACCACAATTATTTCATTTGTTATTTTCATTAATTTTTCTTCTTGAACCCATAATATTATGTGAGCATGAATCCATGATGTTGTATTCATAACGAATAACATATTCTTTTACTTTACCCAAAATATCATTATCATTTAATATATGTTTATACATAAACATGTTAACATGACAATGAAATATTGTTGCACATTCTACAAGACAATCTTTCCATGACATGTTTCAATGTATTTGTTTAACATTATATTCCATTTGTTAAATTCATGCCACCTCAATGATGTCATTTCATCTACAATTAAGTTTTTTTTTAAATGAGGCATGTCAAATTCTTCTACCATAAATAATAAATCTCGTAATTGTGATTTATGCCATCTAGGAGAACTATGAATTGATGATGGAAATTTTTACTTTACTATATGTTGAAAAATTTGTGCATCGGTCATATGTGGAAATTTGTGTTTTATATTTTAAAAATCTTTCTCTAAACAAGTATTTGATGTTTCTTTAATCAATTGAATTGATTGTTGCAAATCATACATAATTAACAAATATGGTTTATACGTTGTCAATGGTGAAAACAATGTACTCATGCGAAATTTTGAATATTCATGTATTGATATTTTACCATCATGGGCACACCGTCCATGTGGAAATAAAAATGGAAATGAACTAAGTTCCAAAGTTATACTTTTGACATTATCTTGTAATCCATTGTATCAAATTATAAGCTATTTGTGAAATGTATTATTTTTTGGTAATCTTTTCCAAATTTCCCATGATAAAATAAAAATTTATTCATGAAAGATTGTGAATTAACACACGTGAAATAAAAGTGACAAATTTTGCATTTCATTAGTAACATGCATATTTTCAAAACCATGATGCAAAACATTATTTTTATTGAGAATATCATCTACAACATCTAATGATAAAATACACATATTCAAATAATCATTTGATTGTTAAAAAATAGTTGTATATTGTTTAAACCATGGATTTGCTTTCATATTCTGTAAATAAATAGGTTGAATAATTTTTGAAACATCATTTTCACATATTTGTTTATCTAAAATCCCATCCCAACTTAATAAATGGCTATTTAATAAACCAATATTCATAATTTCTCCTATGCCAAAACCCCAATTTCTATTTTCCATATTCAATCCAATGTTTAAAAAAGACAATGATTGTATATAAAGTGGATGCTTTGATAATAATGCTTTCATATAAATGGGTCATTAAAAAACAACATACTTTGCATTTGTTGGAGCTTAATGTTCAACATAACATTTCAAACATAAATATATTTCTTGTCCGTTAGGTGTAGTAGTATAACTAAACAATAAACAATTTGCAACACCATATGGAGTTCATCTAGGATTTACATCATTTTTTTTGTTATATACATTTTTAATTTTTCTAGAATTCTTATGTTGATGGTTTCATTTGACTATTCCACATATTGCACAACATTTCATTTTTTGAAATACATGTGTAGAATAATTAATCCATTTATCATATAATTTATTTTGAGCATTCCAATAAAAATCATAAGGTTGATAACATTCCATTTGTCATTGTCGCACATGATCATATACATCTTTCTTAAATCGCTTTTTCATAATTATGATTATTTACACATTCTAATTTCATTCAAATACATTAAAAACTTGTATCAAACATATGCATAAATATTAGAGTTCCATAATTGAAATGAAATACTTGAATATATATAACATTTGTTAAAATGGAATGCTTAGAATTAATTGATTACTCAATAAACTTATGTTGAATTCATCAATGTAATAGAATAATCAACTAATCTACATAAATTCAACTAATTTTCTTATATATATATTTATAATAAATCATCTATATGTTTATAAGTACAATAAATAAATTTTAAAAAATAATCAATCACCTTTTCATAATACTTTATTTACATTACATATTTTGAAAATGACAAAAAAATCTCATACTAGAATAACATCATATATGAATTTTTTTTCATGAAAATACTATAATATCTTTTCAAAAGTACTTGAAACTTCAAACACACTAACTTTATTATGTAGAATATCATTTGAAACTTCACATACCGTCACTTACAATAACTCATTTTCCTACACACATCACAATTTCCACATAAACATATGATTAACATAAATAATAATAATAATAATAAACCAAATGAAAAATCAATAGGCTGAAAAGGTTTTTCTTGATTTTTGCAAAAAATTCACCAAAAAAAAGTAGGAGAAAAGGGGGCTATTCACTGCATTTAGACTATGTGCTCTCAGAATTACGTGAATCCTAATCAAATCCTTCTATGAATGATTGAAAATTGAACTTCATGTATTGGACCCACCAAGAACGGAAAAAAAAACAACTTGAAAACTATCTATTGTGCAAAGAAAGTCAAAATATAACCATGTTAACTTGGAAATGAGAGCCTAAATACTCATGGCATGTTAATATCTAATGTTTTTTTTACATTGTGAGGAAGTAGATAAGTATGTTTGAAGTATTTTGCAATGTTGGCATTGGGGATAAATTAGTATAAATACATGTTGGCATTTTTATGTGTTGCCTAGATGTAGATATTTGTATGTGTCAAGAACTTGATCATTTTATTCACAATGAGTACCCCACAAAAAGGGTGATATTGTAAATCAACAATTTTGGACTCTAACTATAGGGAATAGACTAAACATCAACAAATAATTAAAAATGAATTTGAAGTACTTAACAAAATGAAAAAAAATTGTGAAGGAAAATCTCAACATATGACCACTCTTGTTTTTCCTCTGTAAAAACTATAAAACTTTTTATATCCCTTTGGTTTCCATTTACAAAATCCTTTTGCCTTTTGGACTCCTTTTTCTACAACACTCCACTTTGGTGGCTCTTTACAACACAATCCACCAAAGTGGACTACGTTCTTTTTTTACGAATCTATTCCCAAATTCTAGAAGGGATTGTGATCATTATCAGAAGGGTTAATGTTGAGATGTTGAAGTGTGGCATAGTCGAATAAGGAAGCTCACATGTTGTCCTAAAACATTGATATTCAAGAAATCTTATTTGCACACTTTGGCAACTGCAACTTCATGTACAAAAGTTAGGACAAGATGAGAACAATCTTACTAACAAGCAACCTAAAAACAATGATGGAACACATAAATACTGGAGTGGATAGGCAAAAATTGGCCAAAACCATGTACATCATCACCACCACCACCACCATCACGTCATGCACAATAGAACAAAAATGAGAAGGTTATTCTAAAGTTGGGAGCTAATTTAGACAACAACATTGGACCAGCTGTTATAATTGTGGTGTAATAAGACCAAATCCCCATGTTAGTGGCAAACATCATACAACTGTAGAAGCAAGAGGAATTGTACAACACGAACGGGTTTAGGACCGAAACTATGTATGATTACTACATAACTATGAAATATATGTTCTTGGTTGTAAAATTATCCTCCCACTTTTCTATTGACTATGCAAGCCTCACCATTCTCCTACCATGAACTACACACAAACAACACCAAAACTATTCAAAACCAAAAGCTTTTCTAAAATCAAAACTTCAATTCTCACAACTTTGTATTCATACCATAACTTTCTACAAATGAAGGTGTCCTTCAAGGTCACAAAACACCTCCTTATATACTAACCAAAAGGAAACTAATAAAAAAACTTTCTAAAACTTATCCACCATATGGTTCCCCAAATAATCAAAAGGAACAAAATCACAAGGAAATAACATCACATGGTAACCCATGTGATTGCACAATTAATCACAAGGAAACAACATCACATGGTTCCCCATGTGATTCCATAATTAATCACAAGGAAACAACATCACATGGTAACCCATGTGATTGCACAATTAATCACAAGGAAACAACATCACATGGTTCCCCATGTGATTCCAGAATTAATCACAAGGAAACAATATCACATGGTTCCCCGTGTGATTCCACAATTAATCACAAGGAAACAACATCACATGGTTCCCCATGTGATTCTACAATTAATCACAAGAAAACAACATCACATGGTGCACATGACATAAGTCTATGCACCATGACCAATTATGGAATCTTATACCCCATTTAAACATTTACCCAAGTAATTGTGTAATCAAGTTACACATCAAGTTACAGAATCAATGCATGAGTTGTTGGTCAAAACAAATTTGGTTCAAGTTTGTGTTGTTCAAAGATCCTTGCATGTTGACCTTCATTAAAAAAATCTAGTCTGATTGCTTTCTCACATCAAAATATTCATTTGATGTGAATATTTCAGCACAATCCAAAGAACCACCTTATTTCCTACATGTATTATGTGTATTGATCTTGGTGTGGTTAGTCACATTGCAATGGTATTTTATGGGTCCCAGTTTTTGGGAAATTGTGTTGTTGTTTATAAAGTATGTCACTGATTTCTCAATATATTGTGAATGATCCACAATTTCTTTGCAAATACCTAAAAGCCCAAGATGTGTTTTGTTATGTTTTCTATGTGATGGGAATTGGCTTCAAGTACATCTCAACTTTGAAGTGATTTCAAATCATTGTTGACTTACTTGTATAGTGCAAGATGTAAGATTGAGAGATTGTTACAAAAAATTCAGCCTACATGATATTGTAACAACACTTTCAAGATATGCAAGACATACCTTTTTTTTCTCTTCTGTTCCACCAACTACCATTGCCTTGTTATTGTGCCATAATGATGACAATATAGACATGTATGCACTTCTTTTACTCTTAACTTCAAGTTATTTTCAAAAAAGCAATTCTTCACTCTTTTTTCCTAATTTGTTTCAAATAAATCTACTTACACAAATTGCCAAAAACTTGAAAAAAAACCCTTATTGTAAGAAAAAAAACCTCTCGAAACAAACCACAAACCCACAGCTCTTCAAATAGAACAAATTATCTTTAACAAAATTTATCCTCCTTTAATTTTTTACAAAACAACTTTTCAAATATGACAAATTATTTTTAACAAAATAAGCTACACAAAAGAGATGCTACACTAGAAAACAAGCCCAAAAAACTTTTTTGCACACATATCCCATAAACAAACCAAAAAAGTGTGAAGAATTTGGCATCTTGATTCATTTCTGTAGTCGACAAAAAATTGTAAACCTAATTCGAAATCTTAATTTTTTTTAACATTTCATTTTACACTTCATTTGGACCTCAAATTCAGGGTACTGTTATAAAATAAGCTACCAGCACCCTAAATTTGGCCATACACAGGGTGAGGTTTAAAAAAAACTTACAAAAATGTAAATTAGCATTCAACACGGGGTTAAACTTGGGAAACCATCAAGTGTGATGGTTTCCTGAGTTTCACCCTGTGTTTCTTTTTTTCTTAAGCGCCTCCACTGATGCTACATAGATTTTCACTGCTCCTACATGTATAACTACTATAATTCTTCTTGAACCTTGTGCATCAAATGCTAAGATTCAGCATTTCATACTGAGATTTAATAAAATTTCCTTACTCTGCGAATACCACTAAAGAGGGGCTAAGGGATGAAAGGAGGCCCAAAGACAAGGCGAATATAAGGTGATTTTACAAATATTTTTATTGATCAATATTTTTTCCAAAGTCATGGGTGTAAGTTGTTTACAATTTTATTTTAAAAAAAATTAAGCACAATATTCTAGACCTATATAGTTTCAAATTTTTAAAGTTATTTCATAATTTTTGCAGATTCATCTATTGGCAATGGATCCCAATTTTGGGGGAAGGTTTTTTTCATTTGGATGTAGCTCTCTAATACTTTGGATTATGTTCTCCGGTACTTTGATGAATTCTATTGTGACTTTTCTTGGTGACAATGAGCTCACCTTCGAGAGTCAATTTTTACCAGTCTTGTGGGGGTATTTTAGCCACTTAAAAAAACATGTTTTTTGGTTGTGGTGAAAACAACCTAGACAATCCACACATTGGTCTCAAGTGGAATCAAATGTATGGCATATTATTCGAGAAATGAGATATAAAAAGTACCTACCATATTCCAAGATGAGTTATGTAGCTTCTCAAGCCTTAGTGTTAAAGCTAATTTTTTCTTGCATCTCAATGCCTTAATCTTCTACTGTCACAACTAGAGATTTGAAAATCGTTGTGATAATTTTTTGTAATTTTTTTCATGGACATAATGTCCTTCATATGGCTAATTGTTTTAATGTGGGTGCATCAACAATTCGAAAATATATGAACATAGTATGTGATGTCCTCATTAATAAATACTAACTATTTAAAAATACAATAACATTTCATTCAAAAATTTCAAGAATTCATAAGTTTTCCAAAACATATGTTGATCAATAGATAAATTCACATACCACTAGTAGATTTTCCAAGCAAGAGAGCAACACTTGCACAAAGTGGTTTTTACAATAGAAAACAATTTCATAATATTGTTTTACAAAAGACGTGTGATGCATGGTGTAGACAAGTGATTTTAAAATGTGTGTGTTGGACAACCAGGAGGAGTTCTTGATGGTGGCCAGTTTAAGGTTTATAGTTTGTATAACAACTAAGAGATCAAAAGATTTTGCAAAAACTTGTTCTTAGAATTAAAGGTGTGATATGTACACCTTACATCATTAAACACTTAGTTTATCCAATTTGAACATATTTTTTTAAAATTTTGAAAAACAAAAATATCATGCAAATCTTGACAAAATAAGATATGATTATAACATGAACAAATGTAAAGTTATGATAGAAAATGCTTTCGGTTCATCAAAAAAACTGATGGCAGATTTTGAGCCATTTCAACTCCAAAGTTGATAAAGGAATTAGGGTAATGGTAACATGTTGTGTACTCCACAATTTTTGTGAAATGTGGAATGAACTTAAACCAAGGCTTGCAAATTTGGCAAGTAGAAGGGAATACCTAGTTGAATTCAATGGCCATATATTGCCTATTCATAAAGATGGAGAGGCAACTAAAGCTAAAGAAAAAATATTAAAATCGGCCTTGTATGATCAATGGCTGTTTAATCACATTATATTAAGAGTTCAATAAATAAAATTTTCATTTCAATGTATTTTTTGTAAAAAAAATCAATATGGCATTTTTTTAAAGGACTTCAAAACATCAGCAAACATTGTTGCAATCTATAATTAATTTTATAACATTTGTGAAATGATTTTTTCAGTCATCTCATCTTGAGTTTCTCAATTCCTTCAAACAAATTGATAATCCTTGATAAGCCTCTACAATAAAAATAGATCCAACATTCATTTTCATCTTTTTTTTTTCAATTCTTCATTTGGTTGACCTTGGACAATAGGCAATTTGCATGCCCTAATCCTCAATGTATCAAAATTGGAAGTTGGAGGTGCAACTCCATCTCCAAATGCATAAGTTTGCATCACACGGGACATAAGAACATCTTGACTTTCATGAACACATTCATCTTCATAAAAGATATTCACAAATTCAATCTTTTTTTTGAATTATTTGCACTTTTTGATCAACACCTTTAGGCACTCCATCTATCTTAGTAGCTTTAGCAAACAAGTAGTCAAATTTTTCATACCAAGTCCAATCTAAAGGTGGAACACCTATAATGTTGGTTTTTTTTTGTTCAAAGTTATATTTGTTTTTCATTTTGTTGAATTTGTCTCTACATTGGCCCAAAGTGCACTACACAATAGTTGGAAAGTGGGCATTCACGGTTATAGCAAATGCCTTCAAGTTATGTGTTTTCATCACCTTCTCTCCAAATTCTTAGTGTCACCAAAATAGAGAGAGAGAGAGACTGATACAACCAGCCAAGGTATGTATGCAGACCCAAACAGGATCGGAGCTGCCTGGAATTCTGATCTGCAAAGGACGCCACTCTAATAACTCACAGAACACTTTCACATTCATGCTTTAGTCCTTCAACAGAAATAATTTACTCATACTCTGATCGGCACATCGGATCAAACAACCAGGAACTATTTCATGCCTGATCTGTAATGCACATCATCACAAATCCAACAGCGATTTCAGGTAAGGCCTTTGAGGTCAGATCTCTCTGTGTTCACTCGGTCTTTTGAGCCACTAACCCACACCCCTCTAAATGCCTCAATGCATTGCTCTCACTCTCAACGTATGGAAACCCAAAACCCAGAGGAACAACATTCTGAGACACTGGACTCAAATCAGTAGATACCAAGCTTCCATGAAACCATTTAAGGTGACAGCTTCTCATGCAAGGACGAATGACAGATCTCTGGCTATAAACCCCTCTCTTCACTCCTTCTCTGCAAACAACATTCTGCTGCCCACAGTTCAGATGCAATGCGAGATTCTACTAACACACATTCTCCCTCCCAGATGCTCACTCTCTCTTCTACATGCTCCTAAGTCTAAGGCTCGGACCCCTCAGATTCTCATCATTCCTTGGCATCGCCCTCCATAACAACTGCATCAAGACATTACACAACTGCTCAACCAAGTTACTGGCGCAGCGGAGAGATTCAACAACTAGCTAAGCAGCTGCCAAAACAAAGCAAAAACCCAAAAACTAACTACCCATAATGTTGCTCTTGTCTTCCTTTTTCCTTGTCAAATCGCCACCACCTCCTTCAAAATCTTCTTGCCGTTTCTTTCTTAGATTCCTTCACAAGCTCCCCATGCATCGTTACAATCTTCACATCCCAAAATCATAAACCCCGCCACCTTCAATTAAGCCAGCTTTTTCGACAGGCTTAACTCCTAAACCCTTAAGGCAAAAAAATCAGTTTTCACATTCTAGAAGCCACTAACAGGCTCCCTGTTCGGCCACCCCTTAACCGGTCACACTAGTATTTTTTTTTCAAATTTGTTAAACAAAAATGTGAATGTTGCATTGTTCCAAAATCTCCCTCGAGATTTTGCAATCTGGGGTTTTTAACTTCAGTTTGCAATTCATCCCTCTTGTGTGCACTTAGATGATCCATTGATTGTGCCAAAGAACATTTATAAAAAGCTTGGGTGTTCATGGGTAGAAACTTGTTTTACAAATCCCTTCGTGGATAAATAGATATTCACTACATTTCAACTTTGAACTTTGCATAATCACTCTATGAGTATTGTGAAACAAGCGAGGCAATAAGAAGGTGAAAACATCTATAATTTTTTTCATCTTGTTGTAAACCATGGTGATGGTAAAATGTTGCATGTTAAGTGAAGTTGAAACTAACGAACTAACCACAAATTCATTTTGGAATGAAAATTTTGAGAGCTTATTAATGATATCTTCAAATAGGTTGTTAGTTGACTAATGAAGGCTCATGAGCCCAACATTAATCTCTCAGAAAAATACAAAGTCTGCAAAAACTTTGGTTTTGCAAACATATTGCCATCTTCATGGGCCCTAACATTTTGCATTTGCCCATAATTGTTAATGTAATTAGTAGTACAAGAATATTGTTGCAAATTTTTTTTCTTAATTTTCCTTTTGCCCTTTTTTTTTCCTTGTCATGTTTTGCATTCATAAAGCACCATTGTTTATTTTTTCTTTGTATTTTGGGCATCCTTCCTTGCCCTAAGGTTGCAAAATTTTATTGCCACTTTCTTAAGGTAACTTCCCCAAAAAGTTATTAACCTTTTAGGATAATTTCCACCTAGTGTAAATTACTCGTGAACTTGTCTATATATTTTTTAAATTAAAAATTAAAAAATCTACTATATTTTACATAGGGGAAGGTTCAAGATATAAGGCCTTTTGGATTTGAGGTCTCATCCTTGAGGCCAATAGGTTGAGGGAAAGGGCCAAAAATTTGGAAGGCCCTATATTGAGAACCTTTCTCCTATATGTGTAGGACTATTTTTTTATTTCTATGTGTACTTTGAAAGATATACCCCAATAGAAGAACCCTAGGGTGTTATGCTAGGGGGAGATACTCCTATTTTAATATGTTCTTATGTTCTCATCAAAAGAAAGTCATTTACATGCATGGAGGTTTAAACATATGCTTGGGCTCACACCCTCGAATGGCTTTCCCTCAGGAGAACCCTCTCATACATGAACCTCCTTTACAACATTACATCACATGTTACCAATACAAAGGGGAGCCTAACATGCAAGAAAGCATGTGCCAAAGGTCTAGTAGCATGTTGCATACCCCCTAGCAACTATAACATGCTCGAAACATATATGACATGGTGTAACAAAAAAAGAGCTATACACACAGCCTAACTGCTATTGGACATTAGTATGAGTTCAAAGCACAATGTGTATGAAGATCAACAGATTTGATTTAATCATTTCTGATTTCTTTCCAAACCCCATATTTCTCATCTTATTGCAAATTGAATCTTTACATAAAAAATCAATTATTTACATTCATCTTTATCTCTAAAACTAGTCTGAAATTGTCATATGTACATAATTAATAATGGTGGATCTGGTGAATCAAATTGTTTTGGACTTTCTCTTTAAGCTATTAGGGTCTAACTTGGCATCAACATGACCAACATTACTAGTCCCCATCCGAATAATATCCACAACTTCACACATGTGAATTTGATAGGACCATGTCAAACAATAACACCATTCACAGATTTCCATTTCCTTCAGGTTCTATAATAATGCACAACCCACAATCTCGAAATTCTCAACAAATTGGATCTCTTTCCCAAATATGATTCCCCAGAGTTCCATTCCATAATCCCAAAATCTCCCAAACTACATACTAATGTCTTATTCAGACCAACCTCTTCTCCAGTAGTGATCTTCATCACTTTTGCCAATTCCCACATATTTTGATCATGTATGTGTCTCAACCACAATCTATCCTTTTGACTCCAATGCGCAACCCCAAAAAATAGGAATCAAAAAATATTTAAAAACACAAGTGGTGGGCATTCCTCCCAAAGAATCCTCTACAAGAAAATCAAATACAACATCTATGAATTGCAATGCATCACCCTAATAATTATCAAAAACTTCTATACTTAGCTTTCCATAGTCCACCATTTATCTTTTCTCTTGCACACGCTCCCTCCAAAAATCACTAAAAGAACATTGAGCTGATCCCGCCATGGCCATAATTCATCAAGGGCACCACAACAACAACTTAGCTCCTACCCTGTCAGAACATAACTCAAGCAAAGCAAAACCACAAAATTCTTCAACTCCATTAACCTGCAATAAACAAACACTCACACACATAGACACATCAACTACCCACTCTTTTTTTGTGGTTATCTCTTTTTGATTGCAAGGTTGGCTTTCTTGTCCTTTAGGTATACATTCCAAAAATAAACACGACCCCCTCCATTTCATCCTACAATGGAATTCATGCATGGCTAAGAATGCCAAGGTGAAAAACAAGGGGTAAAGCTCAGACTCCGGGAATTTTTTTGCAGCAATACTTCTTACTGACATTACCAACTATGGGCAAATATAATGTTATGGCTGTACACACCACCAGGGTCCTAATACGGCCACCATTCCAAAAGTGTACAAGTCCCAGTGGAGGCATTCTGAATTTATATATTCAAAAAAATATTACAAGGGCCCACTACAGTAGTACCTTGGCCATTTCAACACATGTCTGTCAAACAATCAATTCATTTTGAAATTTTCATTTCAACAAATAAAATATTCCTAAATATTCACTACTTTCCTCGACAATGTTTTTTGATTTGGAAGAAATAATTTCTACAAATTTTAACATTTTTGAAAATAATATATTTAGTGTTGAATTGGCCAAGGTACTGAGATATATTATCAGAGCTTGATAGGGCCTAAAATTATGTGCAAGAAGACAAGGAAAAAAGCTCTGTCCGGGCTGAAAAACGCAAAACGCTAAATATAAACCACACCCCGCCCCTGTGCAAGAAGACAAGAGAGACATGCTCCGGACAGAGTTTGATGTGGGGATATTTAGAGTCTCGCCCGAAAACCATGTACATGAAGACAAGAAAAAAAAGCTGCGGAACAGAGTTCGATGGGCCATAATTTCCTCCCACAGCAATAGGAGGAAGAACCATTATCTTTTCTAAGAATATTCATGGATCTTAGGTGCGCTCTAAATGTACTAAGAAATTTGTCCAAATATGATTGCTTCATAAGGTAAATGGGGGCTTAATTTTACCTCTCAATGGTAAGAGTATCCCCACGGGTGCTGTGCTGAGTATGTAACCCTGCAAAACTATTGCTTACCAAGTTTAGTTAAAGTATACTTTTTTGCAATCCCACCCATAAGACTGAAACAGGGTCTACTAATATGCAGACCACTAATAGCAAACCACTTGGACGAATCATTACGATTGGCCAATCAAAAATAGGGTGCAGCAGTCACGTCATATTTATTACACTCTTCTGTAGCAGGTGCACAGCTTTATTGCGGTTTTTGCTAGCCTCAGCAAACTGAGCAAATATGCAGGAGAACAATTATATTCCTCCACCAAGCAGGCATATGATGATTTTTCTTCATCTCATTTTAATGTGCAGTCACATACTGAGCACCAGTGGGGATGCTCTAAAAGGCACAAAAAGTTTCTAAGTTCTCACTAAAAAGGTAAACCCACATCAATATATTCTTATCAAGTTGTACTTAGTACAGGCCTCATAAAGTTATGGATTTCCATAAATCAAATAAATTAAGCTAAATTATGGACACTGCTGGACTTGAATTATGTGTCGGCCCGAACTGTGTATTATCAGGCAATTTTAGGCAATTAATGCCTGCAGCATTGATAGCTGCTTAGCTTGGAAGATACCTTCCAATGGCAGATGCATCAAAGGGGTCCGATTTTCGTCCATCTCCCATTTAAGGATCAAAAAATCAGACTCCACTGATGTTGTGTTGGCAAACACGGTGGCCAAACCACCAACAAATGCACGCAGGGAATCGAATTGGTTGGCTGATAACTCGTCCCATCTAGGGTTGAATGATGTCTGATGGTCTTGTTTATTGATTGTGGCTTTCAGAATCGGGTCTGAGTTATAGACCTTGAGTAGATCACAATGCTCGTCCTCGATTAGGTCGATCTTTTCAACTGGTTAGAATTTTGAAATATGAGCGTGCAAAGGTTCCAACACCTCTTGAATGAACATGCCGGTGTGGAGGTGGACCAGCTGAGCAGGCAACACAGGCAGCACATCTGAATCGAGGGGTCTATTCACGTCATCCCACTTGGCCTTGACGTCCTAGAGGCTGGTGACCAGTTCCATCACAAACATGCCAACCTCCTTGATGACAAGTTCTTGATCGGCAACATCCAGCTTTTCATAGCACTGCCAAGGGAACGACCCATGGTCCTCGATGTGGGCAACAATTGAGTCAACATTGATGCATCATTGCTCAAAATTGGCATAGTCACATGCTCCTTTGTTATCGCCCCCCTTGAGCTCCTCAATCATCTCAATGTTGAACATTGTCATAATGGTGCCAATTAGCATCTAAATATGTTGCTATTGTTGCATGAGCAAAAGTGACTTGGCCTGCAACACAACGAAGGTGACACTAATTGCGTCAACGGTCAGAATGATTGAGTAGGTGATGACACACCAAATGGAGGATGGGGCATCTACGGGGCGCTTCTCAATCATATAGGCAATCAGCTGACGTCGGTACTATTGGAAAAACTTGAATAAGTGTCCCAAATGCACCCATCGATTGGTCTTTTTTGGGCACTTGACGTTCATGGTGATTATAACATTATCTTGCGACCACAAAAATATCGACCAACTGTATGCGAATTTGATCCAAGAGCCGTCCAAGATTGACTCGATCAAAGCCTTGATGACAATATCGATCTAATCTGGTGCACATGAGACGCGCATCACCTTGTTAGAAGCGAATCAAACCATGCGCGTGATGAACCTAGAATTACAATTGGTCATCATGTTCTCTCCATCGAAGGAGATTCCAATCAACTTCTCATGCCACCAACCGTACAATGTGTCGAAAAACTTAACGACCATGTTGAACATGTTCTCGGCGGTGTGGCGCTCAAACATGGGGACAATGACTAGGTGGAGGTTCGTGAGATCACCGCAGTAGCAGGCACGCAAACGTAGATCGAAGAAAAACTGTCCACAGTATGTGGCCACCCAGCGAGATTGCCCAAACAAATTCGTTGTCAATGATGTTGGAAATGTTCTACAAAGCACTAGTGACCACGACCCGAACGTATTGACCAACAATTAGGTCATTCATTTCCCGCCAACTTAGCCGTCTTGGTGCGATCCTTGGCTTGTTGGATGGCTATTGTTGTCTGCAAGAACAACATGCTGATCGAAACATGGTCCATCGCTAGTTCAAAATGTGTGACATTCTTGATTGTGACCTTGTACGTCAACTCATTGGATTGTTTGACAAACAACTTCATGGCATTGACCTTCTCCTTGGACTTCTTGGCGGCCCTCTTTGTGATCGCTTTAATCATCGTAGTGTCATCGTCATTGTTGTTATCGTTGAGTAGTTGTTCGTCATTGTGGAAGAAAATATCGCCAATGATCGTGTTGACAACGTTAGCCAAGATGAAGAATTCGATTGAGTCCACGTTCAGGTCCATGTGCTGGTGCAAAGTGTTGATGCACTTCACCTTGCTTTTGAAATACTCCTTTTTGTCTTGGTCAGACAACGCATGGTAGGTGGCCCACGACTCAATGTGTTGCTTCAAATGGCAGTCATAGTTGAAAAGAGCGAATGGTTTCATGAAATATTTGATGGTTGAGGTTGATTTTTGCTTAGTTTGAACTACCATCGACCTCCACACTGTCTCGACCTTTG
>Ga0209208_10005239_pt1 | contig 18130 bp, 5 predicted proteins | sample S1TSphfallax_3_FD_187694 | JGI IMG/M metagenome (GOLD analysis project Ga0209208, IMG submission 187694) | Host-associated microbial communities from peat moss isolated from Minnesota, USA - S1T2_Fd - Sphagnum fallax MG (SPAdes) (version 2) | ecosystem: Host-associated > Plants > Peat moss >... | reverse complement strand
AAGTTCCAATTAATTTCAGCTCACATGGTACCAGACCATGAGTAGTGATCAGTTGTCACTGAGTTGATGCAGATCGGACTTATAAAATTCTCAGCTAATGATAAATCAATGCAACCGCAATAAATTGGCCTCGCGACTTTGGTCTCCTCAACAGTTGTCCATCAGAAAAGCACTCCAGCTTCAGGACCTTTTGCATAAGATAAGGGGAATAGAAATAGTATCGATACAGCTGATCATCACATTCTCAGCAGTGTTAGTGGAGCCAACCCCAATCACCCTCAAATGTCAGTCACCAGAAAGTTTAGGGATACAAAGTCAACCTGCTGCAAGTGATAGCCATTCACTTTTCATGGCTTTCAACCCGCGTGAATGCATTATTTGGCCCTTGGAACCCCTATATAAGACGCACTCTGAGTCTCATTCCGCATCACTTTCATATCCATTAGCGCATTCTCGACTGAATCAGGAGTGTAGTGGAGCCAGCAATATGGCTTCTTCAAGCGCAATAAAGGCTTTGTTGTTGTTCGCTGTTGTTCTCCTGCTCTCACAGGCATTAATGGCACCAGTGCTTTGCAGGCAACTCTCGGAAAACCAACATTCGGAAAAGGAAGCAAGCAAGTCGTCAACCCAGACTAAGGTAATTCGAACTTCCAACTCAGTTTGTTGGTGGCTGATGATGTTTCATGCAATCTTGAGTGTTTTATCGGTTGAATACTTGTGGCTGCTAGCTGGTCTAGGAAGCCGTCTGCAAATGTATAGACCTCGAAGAATGCGAAATAAATATAGATGGGACAATCAGTCGAGTGATGAGTTCAACTGTTGTCATTAGCTCTAAATCTCTAGTTTCTCAGTAGCAGTCGAACTTACGTTGTTCTACTGCGGCTTTAGAGCAACGATTTGTTTGTCGGATGCAGCCCAAGCGGTAATTTCTTCACACTTCTCAGTCGATTCTCGTGCAATATGAGAGTCTAATTGTTGTGATCCACGAGTTCTGATAGTAGTTTGCCGCGTGTTGGTTGGACTGCTCTCCCGTTCTGTAGGTACTAGAGGGTGATAAGCCTACAAAAGTTACGAGCACCGAAACCAGCGGAAAGAAATGGGGTGGCAACAACTATGGAGGTGGAGGTGGCGGCGGAGCCGGAGGCTACGGCAATGGAAATGGCTACGGATATGGCAACGGGAATCGCTATGGGAACGGTTACGGAAACGGCTATGGGAATGGTTATGGACGTGGTAACGGAAACGGTTATGGACGTGGGAACGGAAATGGCTATGGAAATGGTAACGGAAATGGCAATGTGTCTGGTGGTGGAGGAGGTGGAGGCGGAGGAGGCTCCGCAGGCGGTGGTGGCGGAGGTGGGGGTGGAGGAGGAGGAGGCGGTGGCGGTGGGGGCGGCGGCGGCGGGGGTGGCGGCGGCGGCGCTGGTGGAGGTGGTGGTGGCGGAGGTGGTCGTTGATATGAATTTTGCATTGGGTTCACACATTATCCAGGTACTAATGTGGCGCCTCGCATTCTCTGGACATGTCGCTTCAACTGGCTCTCAACATATTACTACTTCAATGTTGTATTCCTTCAGCGCTGGACTTTGTGCTTGATTTAGTAATTGTCACACTAATTTCTTCACTTGAATTGAACAGCTTCGACATAGATAGACGAGACGACGTCAACATTCAACTGAGCGTGATGGATCGGCTGCTGGGCTTATGGTGCACCGGCCTCTACTGGAAGTCCTGCAGCTAGTGCGAATAGAAGAATAAGGACATCCTTGACTCGACATTTAGCTTGGGGCAATCAGGAGTAGCTTCTTAATTTCGAGATTGTCGATCAGCCTTCACTGCATCTAGATTTAAGATTTCTACCTGGTCTGTTTTATAATGATATCAATTTGTAGCAATTTCCAGTGAGTCATCTTCTAATTAATACACTGCACTAACTAATAGTGTGCAGTGTGACAATGAGTTTCATGAATCACATGAAGAATGTGAACGGTTTAAGTGAGGACATTAGTTGTAGTGGTCGGAGTCACTTGTTGTACCCCTGACTGGTCAGTACTGGGTGGTTATTGACATTGAATTTGAGTCACTATTTTTTTTTCTAATAAAATGTTCCAGACGATGCACTGATGTAACATTAAAATTTGAGCTGGCAAACATATTCACTTACATCTTAACAATGTATAAGGTAAAACTGCCCATCATCAAATTTGTGCTTATCATTTAACATTTTCAAATATTTTCCTCATCCACCAAATTGAGCAATTTTTGTGTTATTGGATGTGCAAACTGCAGGCTACAACTGTACTTTGAGTGTTAAAAGTAAGGAAGCGATGCAGAAGACACAGGAACGGGATGAGTGATGGTTTGCTTCAATTTTTAAAAAAAATAGCTCTAGACCCTCTAGACCCATTTTTAGTTCCAGACCCATATTTTTCTCGTTTGTAGTCTGTTTTGAGTGATTTAAAACTCGATAGGTGTGTCAACCAGGGATTTACAAAACATCTTTATATTCCAGAGGTAAAGATGCAACAATCAAAGATTTTAAACTCAGAAATCTTAATATGTTTTAATTCACCCATCATCAAACAATTGACCCTCTTACACCACATATCACATATCAGAAAGATTCTACGACCTAATTGAGCAAGTTTTTGCAACTGTTGGAAGCACTAGGTGGAGGGTTATAAATGTTCTTTAAACTTTAGAAGCAAAGGAACAATGTACAGGATCGATCGACTTTCAAAAAGTTCTTGAGTGTTTGATCACTAGCCTATCTTCCATAACGACCTTGGTTACTTTTTTTTGAGTAAATAAGTTTTGCGAAAAGCTTTTCAAGAATTTCCTTTTTAGTTTAAGTCACCTCTGCTGACAAAATTTCACTCTAAAGCAGAAAAGGACCTTCCACCCACTAAATTAAATCCCAATTTTGTAAAAGTTGTTTATGCAAGGTGAGCAACAGTTTTTCAGCTCTTCCTGAGAGTGAACACCCAGGAAGAGCCTAAAAAACTGTTCCTTACCTTATACATCATCACTCAAATTTTGTTCTTGCCTATATTAAAACCCTCATATTTAATGGGATTCAATTACTTGTCAGGCATATATAATAAAGGTAATATCCATGTTTCTTTTTCAAATTTGTAGTGTAACAACAGTTGCAAGCCTCCCCCAAAAGGATTTCTACTTAAACCTAGTGACAGTTTTGCACAGGACTATTAAAAGTGTAGCTGGTAGACACACCTGTGCTGACACTCTCACAAAATAGTAATTTAATGGGCAAAATTTTACGATTATTTTCTGGAAAAAAGGGGATTTTTCACCAAAAGAAGAAAAGACTGATGAATACTGTATCAAAATAGGATCATGTGACCTAACACCCACTAGTTCAACATCCATTGGAAACTTGTTATGACTCGGTTGTGGATGAACCACATCTGAGTCACCATGTTAAAACGTTGGTAACCTTTCCTGTAAAGCCTCCTACTTCCCACCTCACACCAATTATATAAGTGGGTAAGTATCATAGATAAGTAGGTGACATTAGTCATTACTATGTATGTAGGTGAGTAGTACGACACTCTGCACCTATTTGGTAGGTAGATGCATGTGGATCTTTAGTACATAGCTAACCATAGTGGTTAGCAATGAGACAGAAATACAGTGAAAAACTTGTTTCCTGTCTACATACAATGCATTGGACTTGCAAGTTGCCATGGTGGGTGGTGGTTCACATTGTCACTTTGCAAGGATTTTGCATTTACAGCTTTGCAGGGATTCTGTGATCAAAAGTTGGCAGATTCAGTTCAGTTGTTAGTTATGAACTGTTTATGACCATTTCGAATGGCAATTTGTATGGAATATTTTTGTAAGGATTCTTTCCGAATCCTTCAGGTAGAAACTAAGGGAATTTCCTTGGATTTCAGCAAGGATTTGTTTTGTGGTATTTAAATATGTTTTGGAATATGGTAAACTGCTTGACATCTACAAAATTCAATAACTCCCTTCACCATACACTGGAGTTTTTTTTAATATCATAACTCAAGATTTATGACAAAGATTGTAACAATCAATTAACATGGTGCAGAAAATGTTCACATAAAAATGTTGAAATTTTGAGGCCAAACAAACTACGTTTATTTTTTCTTTATCTTTTATTTTTTACAAATCACAACAGCAGACCTAGCCAACAAGCTATTGGCATCTTCAAGTCAAGCTCAGTGTGTTAACCCATATTTTTATACATAGTTATATTATTTTATCTTTATAAGAAATAATTATCATTTTAGTTTTTAGTATAGTAAATAGTTATTAACCATGATATTATTAATTAATTAATTAGAATTTATATTAATTATTTATCTTGTTATTGTTAAGTTACTAGTATTAATTATTAGAAACCTAAAACATTATAAATATTTTCTTCTGGTACCATTCTATTCATTCAATGCAATAGATAAAAACTATATAGTTTTGAGTCTTGGTGTGCTAAAATTCACGCTAACACAGTGGCAGAGGGCTAATAGGTGTTTCAACTGCACACTAATGAGTTTTAACTTATTACTTTTCTTGAGGTCCCAAGGCCAAAGACAAGGCTATACCCTAAACTACTATTCTCTTTTTCCTCTTTTATTTTTGTCAACTGCAAATACCTTTTGTTTTCATCCACTTCCCATTCTTTTTTTTAATGCAGAATGGGGTGAAAAGAAAATTTGTCAAGATATCTCACCAAGATTTATTGTTTTGGAAATTTCTTAATCTACCTTCACATGCTTTTATAAAAGTTTGCACTACACTTGGCAAAAAATAGGGATTTTAACTTACTTTCTTATTAAGATACTGTAGAACATTTGCAAATTTTATATTGATTAAATATTACAAAATTTGTTGAAATTTTCAAAAAATATTTTTTTCAGGAAATATAACTTAATATGAAAAAAAAATCAAAATAATTTTGTAATATTTGAAGATTTTTCTCTTTTTTGCATGGAATCTTTCAATGTAACTAATTAACTAACAAAAATGTCTTGAAACTACCCTTATACCCAAGGGTCACTTAGTGTAAAGTTTGGTATTTACCTATGTCAATGACTGTTTTTAAGGAGGGTAGTAAATAATTGTCCAACTTATTTTTCTATCACCTTATTATTATTTAATTATATATATAGTTAAGCCATCTTATATTAATTATAATATATTATTTCAGATTATTACATATATTATATTATAAATATATTGGTTGTTAGATAAAATATTTTTTTTAACTAATTAAAATATATATTTTACCTAACAACCAATATATGCATATTATATATTTATTCATGTATTTTCGTTTTTTTTACTAGTGTCCCTTCAAGCCCCTATAGTATGGTAACCTACATAATAACCTATTGAATGAATTTTTAAATTAATTTATTACTACATAAAATTAAGAATCATCTTAAATCTTGTACATTTTTCTAACCTAATCAAATTAGATGTTTAACAATTTTATGATACATTTTGTAATATTTTACATTCAACATTAAAAATTACATGAAACAATTTATTGGACTATGTTTTCCATTTGATATTGTTCTTAGTGCCAAAAAGTTGCAATTTGTTGTGGATGCAAGAAACATGTCAAATTGTGAGGGTTGAAAGACATGATTGACAATAGAAGAATAATTTGCAAGTAAACATGGAGAAATAGGAATGAGAAAAGCAATACATTTTTAATGAAAGGAATTTGTTGTGGATGCAAGCAACATGTCAAATTGTGAGGGTTGAAAGACATGGTTGACAATAGAAGAATAATTTGCAAGTAAACATGGAGAAATAGGAATGAGAAAAGCAATACATTTTTAATGAAAGGCCATTTATTGCATAAAATTCATGGCATTGACAACAAAAATGAAAAAATCAAAACTTAAGCTAAAACTCATTTTACCACCAACCTATGGAGAAAAAGGGACTTCAAGCCTTGTTTATTACCAATATAATATGTACATTTTTCATTATTAGGTGTTAATCTCACCTTGAGCTCATCCCTTAATGGGAATACTACTATTTTCATCCTAATTTTTCTTCCTTTTGCAAATAAATTTAATCTATTTTTTTTCCTATTCTATTAGCTATCATATTTGTTTTCTTATATAATTGTGTATTTGATTTCCAGGTCAATTTTTTTGTTGTAAGGTTGAGATTTCATAGCATCTCTTTCCATGCTTAAAGTTGGAAAATGTGCATGATGTCAATAACTAGTATGTGAGTGTGTCCCATGTGTGAAAATGACCCATGTTTTTGTGTGAACTCAAGATAATGATTAAATTTTGTGACAAATTGTGAATTTATGTCATAATAGGCCTTCGATTAATGCATACTTATATTTTTTTAAATTAAAATATTGAATCATAATCAGTATGGTTATGAGTCTAAAACTTGGTTTTGATACAAATGTCCTCGGCCACACCACCCATAAACAAGAAAAATTGGATACTATAAATTTCATCACTTTGGCCAATCATTATGGTCTGCTAGACATTTTGAGAGTATCTTTTGAAGTATGCTGCACAACATGTTTTGGAGGAATAATGTTTTAAAACTTGCTGGTTTGGGTCAATAAAATGGCTTCAGACCAACATTTTTGTTTAAGATGTTGTGCATTGCAAAAGCCACTGCAATAATCAAGTCTTGCTAGACTTGATTAGCTACATATTTGAATTGGTCCAAGCACTGGTTTAGTATTTGAACTAGTCTCAATTTCATGTTTATTGGTGGGGCATGGAAAACAATAAATAATCTTGGATATGAGAAATATTGGTGTAGGGTCAAACATCAAGAATGGGTGGAGCTATTCTTTTTTAAAAATTGCAAATTCTGATAGAATAAATTATTAGTGTTGCTCAAGTATCATAAATTGCATCAAACCCTCATTGGTTATCAAAATTCTTAAGATACGCAATTAAGGTTATCAAACAATTTATATGTAACTCTGGTTCTCAATTCTTTTGGAATAAATCGAGTAAAATAACTATGCCTATCACCAAACAAATACCTGTCACCAAACATTTCCCAATATTTCCTTCATTCCTTAATTGAATTGAAAGATTTTTGTGTCATTGGATGTGCAAACTAGAGGACTACAAATGGTTTTTGAGTGGAGCTATTTTTAAAAGAACATTGCAAATTCTGATGGAATAAATTATTAATGTTGGTCAAGTATCATAAATTGCATCAAACTCTCATTGGTTATCAAAATTCTTAAGATACATTATTAAGGTTCTCAAAAAATTTATATGTAACTCTGGTTCTCAATTCTTTTGGAATAAATCAAGTAAAATAACTATGCCTATCACCAAACAAATACCTACCACCAAACATTTCCCAATATTTATTTCATTCTTTAATCAAATTGAAAGATTTTTGTGTCATTGGATGTGCAAACTAGAGGGCTACAAAACAATTTGAGCATTAGTAGTAAAGGAGCAACACTCAAAAGGAAGAGGACAACAATAGTTTGCTTCAATTTTTTCGAAAAAATAGCCCTCGACCCCTTTCTAGTTCCAGCCCCATATTTTCATTGTTTTTAGTTTGTTCTGAACGATTTAAAACTTGATGGGTGCATTAACTAGGGCTTTACAAAACTTCTTCCAAAGCAAAGATTCAATTATTGAAGATTTAAAACTCCCTTATGCCAAACACCCCAATCCTCCTCATTCCTTTATCAAATTGAGCAGATTTTACTACATTGCAAACACTAGGTGGAGGGCTACAATTGTTCTTTGAACCCAAAAATGAAGTTCCCAGTGTGGGAGATTCGACCTCATTAGAGCCACTAAGTGTTCAGTGATAAATGTAATTACCCTAATCATCTACAAAAACTGCTTTTCAAGTCACTGGTTATCTCATGAAAACTAGCTAAGTTGTTTGAACATTTTGGAAAAACCAAAACTAGTAAAGCTCTAATTCTAAAATATATATCAAATTTCCTCCTTCTCTTTCTTCAATTTCATTTGTCACAAGCAACCTTTTCTTTTAATATGAATTTTTTCCAAAATACAAAACTTTCTTTTTCAGTTGTGACCTCCACAAAGGTTTTTTTGAATTTTTAAAAAAACATTAGTAAAAAAAAAAAGGGTTTCGGATTAGCTTTGCTAGATTTAGAAGCTTGCTTGGTCTTGCAAATCATCACACAACAAGATTATAAATTAATTTTTACATCCTACTTATCATGCTGCCATTTAATGCTAAATCCTTTTTGGGATGCTAGCCAATGATGCAACACCACAAAATTGAAAAACAATTCCCTGATCACAAGTCCTCAACTTAAATTTCCCTTAATCCTCCCGGTCACCTACTTTTTCAAGTTATTTGAAATGCCAAAATGCTATGGATGTACAGAAATACAGACATTGTGTAACAATTTCATCAACCCTTAAGATCCGAACGTGATGAAAGTGTTTGAAAAATTACTCCAAGCCAAGACTTTCATTAAAAATCTGGGAATTGGAGGACTCCAATTTAGCTTTAAAAACCCAAAGTCGTTAGTGCAATTAATGCACAAAGAACCAAAACACCTCAAACAATTCTCTAGCAATTGGGTGAGAATTGGACCTACCTCCTCTTTGGGGCACACCCATTTGTTCGTCATTTTTTTATTCGCATTTAAGTGTAAATTTTTGTTGACTTTGTAAAACACCGAGTAAACACATATTCTTCCAATTATTTCTTTTTAAATTAAAAATTTCCACAGAAAAATCACTCACATAAAGAGATTGACCATCTACAATCTAGAGGTCCTTCCATCTATTAGGTGAATTCATCCATGACATTCCCATCCATCCATTTCTCGATCTATCTGTCCATCCAAGGTGCGAAACACTCTGAAAGCTAAAGAATTAATCATGGGTAATATTATTGATACCTCAGTACAATGAATTTATTGCCACATGGCACTTCAGCATTGGTGATTTCACCAATGATGTGTTCTCTGCATGTGGGAGCCTGACATTTGTGGCCTTTCTGGAGTGTGTCCCAGGTGTGACCTAATTCCTTGATTCGAAGGGCCAACAAGTGGTAACCGGATTCTCGTGTTTCAGATAACCACGGTTCAAATCAGCTCAGGTTAGGTCACGTGAGGTCTGATAGGGACTTTTCTTCTTCATCAACGTGCATTCTGTGTCGCGTGTCCGGATTCCGCGTTTTTATTGACAGGGAGTGTTGGTTTGTTAGATCAGAGACATCAAGTCAACAGAATGATAAATATGGCCAAGAAGGTTGCACCTGAACTGTGCGCAGTCATCGATGCTCAGCTTACATGAGCTGGTACATCCAGACACGCCAGCAGATCGTAGATAAGCAGCTGAGCACCGTCATGTACATTACAGCAACTTGACATCAATGCAGGTATCGATCGATTGCCAGGCTGCGCAATAATGATCCGTTGCTCTATAATGGCATCCGGAGAAAAAAGCATCGTCGAGATTATGCATGTATAGTGCGTCCACACTGAGTCAACTATCCTTCAGCCTTCTTGTCAGATCTTGGTGTATCAGAGTAGCAGGCGGCCTGCCGTACTCAGGAGTCAGTACTGATTTGTTGCGTCGCTTACTTTTGTGAACCTTAATCAATCAAGGCAGAGTACGACTAACTGTACAAGTTCAGCTACCACGTCTACCGCAATATTGAGGCGAAGAAAAAAATCGCTATTGTGCGCAGGAACTTTGTACTTTTCTATTAGCTAGAGTATAGTTAGCTTCAATATCGACAATCATGTTGGAATGCACACCACTGTAGCAGTAGCAACTTTAATGTAAGCGGTTTACCCTGAGGATGATTCTGGAGTCAGGATTAAGTACATCTTTCCATTAGGTTGCTGTGAACATGCTTAATCACAGCAACTTTCCATTATATTTTTCCAACTAGAAGTGCTCAGTCATGTCACAGGTCTATGGGTCAAGCATTGACCGCTTGCACCAGATATGAGACCTGCGTGTCAAATTGCGAATCACACATACAATGACATGTGTCCTTTTTCATGAGAACATGTGTTCCCGAAGTTCCTAACATGATTAATTACATATTTTCAATACATTTGCAGCTCTCTAATGAAAACCTACAGTCCTTGCCGCAAAAAACTGCAAGGCTCCATTTAAGTGGCTTCCCATTATGCTGCTGTGATGTGCTGTGATCTTAGCAACCTAAAGGAAAGAGACCTTGATCACGATTAGCAAACAGGACCGATAGAATTCCAAGCTGATGATACATTATAAGCACAAAAGCTGATGATACATTATAAGCACAATTAATAGACCTTACGCCTTTGTTAATTTCTTCAGCAAGAGTGTCCATGATGATAAAAGAACTCTTTTAGGGCATGTGCATGTAATAAGATAAGAGAAATAGAAATGGTGTCAATATGCAGTTCATTTATCACACTCTCGGCAGTGTTGGTGGAGCCAACTAACTCGCATTCACATCGATTCTTGTATCGATGTCAGCGCCAACTGCCGCCTTAAAGTTCCGAGACAGGGAGTCAACTTGCAAGTTGTGGCTAATTACTCGTGATCGGTTTCCGTTCGAAGATGTTATTGAAGCTTAGTACCCCGCCTATATAAGATGCACTCTGAATCTCATTCAGCATCGCTCTATTCATCAGCGCCTTCTCTTCAGTCAGTACTAGATCGGAGTCAGCGGCATGGCTTCCTCAAGCGCAGTGAAAGCTTTGTCTTTCTTGGCTGTTGTTCTGCTTCTCTCACAGGCTGTAGTATTACCGGTGGTGTGCAGACAGCTCTCCGAAAACAGACATTCGGAAAAGGTGGCTAGCAAGTCGTCAACCGAAACTAAGGCATTAGTTCAAACTTCCAACTCAAGTTACTTTTTCCTGACTGGTTTTGTTCATGCTGCAACGCTGGCCTGAGTCTTGAATCGATTCAACATTTCCTTGCTGTTGCTGCTATCCAAGTGAATAGAGAGTCAAATTTATGCATTGAGTTGTGATCCTAGTTTGTGTGTCTGGACTGTGGCTCATACTCTGCCGCATGCTGCAACGCTGGCCTGAGTCTTGAATCGATTCAACATTTCCTTGCTGTTGCTGCTATCCAAGTGAATAGAGAGTCAAATTTATGCATTGAGTTGTGATCCTAGTTTGTGTGTCTGGACCGTTCAGCAGGTATCCGACGCTGATAAGCCTACAAAGGTTACCAGCACCGAAACCAGCGGAAAGAAATGGGGTGATAACAACTACGGAGGTGGAGGTGGCGGCGGCGGCGGCGGAGGCTCCAACAACTACGGCAACGGAAATGGTTATGGAAATGGCTACGGAAACGGTTACGGGAATGGCTACGGGAACGGAAATGGTTACGGGAATGGTTATGGAAATGGTTACGGGAATGGTTATGGAAATGGTTACGGGAATGGTTACGGAAATGGTCGTGGAAATGGTTATGGGAATGGATATTGGATATGGAAATGGTCGTGGAAATGGTTATGGAAATGGTTACGGAAATGGAGGCTGGCGTGGTGGCGGAGACCCCCAACCTGGCGGAGGTGGAGGTGGAGGCGGAGGCGGAGGAGGTGGCGGAGGAGGTGGCGGAGGCGGAGGTGGCGGTGGTGGAGGAGGGGGTGGTGGCGGCGGCAACTAAGCTGATTATTGCTGCGACATCAAGCTCCGTGAAGGTAATGTGAAGCGTTCGTTCTCATGACCCTACTCAGACAAAATAGAGACGTAGTTCAATATATTCTTTCGATACTGTTTGTGCTTGATCTAATTGTTGTGCACTTCATGCGCTGCAATTTAAAACAGCTCAGCCTTCGTCGACTTCAAGATCACGTCAACAGTGAAGACACAACGAGGTGCTAGCTACGTTTGTGCAGCACTGGTAGCGTATAAATTGCTGCAGAGGTGCTAGCTACGTTTGTGCAGCACTGGTAGCGTATAAATTGCTGCAAGTTCGGTGCACACAAGAATAAGGCAATCCTTGATTATTGAAAGCTTGACAATATTCCAGAGGGATTTTCTTTCTTTTTCAGTTTCGTATGTAGTCTTCAGTGAGCCATCTGCTAGTGGACTATACACTGTGACATTTATATGAATCAACTAAACCCATGAAGAATGTGAGCGGTTCAAGTGAGGACAATGGGTGGGTTTCAAAGCTTGGACCGTAAGTAGGTTATTCTGCACATTGAATTTGCGAGTGTTTTTGGACAGTTATTGCAGATGATGCACAGCTGTGCAGCACTTTTGCTTGCAAGCATATATTATCTGAACAATGTACAAGCGCAGGGAGCGAATTTCTATAATGAGTAAACAGAATTCCGTATATGTAAAATTCCAATTGTTCTCGCCTGACAGCACAATTGAATGTGAATTATCTATGATCTGCTGTTCGTAACTACACGCGTATGTTTGTCAAAAATAAGTGCACTGTGCATCATGGAGGTAAGAAGTTCTTAAACGTATTTTGTGATGGAGGCGTATGGTATGCAGTTCGACTTAACTGGCGACACGCTTTCATAATTAAAATAGTATCCTGTAGCCAGAACTTTGACAACACTCTCTCCCTGAAAAACAAATTGGGTGAAATCTGCTGAATTTTTTATTAAAACAAGAAAATTTGCAACAGAATACTTTTTTTTTGGGGTTTCAGTTTCGCCTTTTAGAGATTTTTTGGCCTTTGGGTTTCAATGTCCCTTTTGAATTCATTTATTTTTTAGAACTGGAACTAGAGGTTCTTCATAAAAGTAAAGAACCTGCCCAACACTGGTTTGAACCTCAGGCACCAACATCGTCTTCAATGATCAAGCTACTCATGAACCTTCACAGTACTAGGGATGAATTAAACCCACAAGCCCTTGGAAGCCTGGTCCATTAGTTCCAACCACTTTGGCTACTGGCTTGACATTCAAATACTGCAAACTGATGGACTGAAAGTAGGATGAATGGTTTTGGATCCTTTTTGGATGAAATCCCTTTTTAATGAAATAGAGTTACTTCTAACATCTATTGCAAAAGGCCCAATGCAAGATTGGTTAAAGCAACTTCAATTGTCCTGACTTTTTGATGTGATAACAATTTGCTTACTTGCATAAAGTGTTGTCAACTAGAATTACATTAGCTTGCACTTCTATGACTTAAGTTATCTTATTTTGGAGTTTTACAGCTAATTTGAGTAATGGTGAACAGGAAGGTTCCAACTACCCTCTGATCCCATAAGGTTGCATAAGGATGAAGTTTATCATGACCCATTTGTCTTCACAAGTATTTATTTGGGCATTGGACATTATGATAAATGAAAAAGCAAAGATCCATGTAAGCCCATTTTATGATACACACCACAATGTGCCCTGAGACAATAGTTAGTTCGTGAAGAAATAAACAAAACTGCATACCTCCAAAACTCCTTCCAACTCCTATTTCAAACAACCCCACATAAAACAATGGAAAATATGATGCATTTTAACTGGTCTTTTGTGAGCTAAAGGGCCAATGACCTTTCCATCATGTTTGCCCTTGACAAATTGGTGGACTTAAAACCTGATTGGCAAGTTCATGAACAACTAAATATCCATAATAGATTCGAATTTTGTCAAAATCCTCTAAATTGGTTGCTAGGAATTTCAATTCCATTGTGTTGTACAAGCACTAATAAATAAGCTATCAAAATCTGCTTGGGATCACTCCTATATTTTAAAAAGCGCTTGAAATAAGAAATTTTTTTTTAGTAAATTATTATGAAATAATGCCATATTTTAAATATATTTTAAAAATTTTCTCATAATGAATTAAAAGCGCCCTATTTATATTTTTTAATTTTAGAATTATTTTTCCTTTATAAGTTACACTTTTTTTTTTTTTACACATTGTTTGAAATAAAAATGGAAGTGACCTCCTAAGGTCAAAATTGGTTCTTCAAAGTAAAAAATCAAAGACATTTAATAGAATTCTTACAATGACCTATATATAAGTCTTCACAAAGATTTAACCAGGACCTTCCAAGTAGATATTGAAAATAAAGTCTGTTGAACATCTTTGTTGGTAATTTACTCTTAAGCCCTAACCCACCACACTCCTTCCTCCCCTAGGTCCTTGAACACTTTTGTTAGAGCCTCCTTATCTCACAGTTTCAGAGATGCAATAATCAATAGGCTATTTTGATAAAGCCCCTTCTTTACTAGCTACACAAAATTATCGCATCATTTGGACAGGGTCTGAAGGCCTATCGAGGCTTCAAAACCCAAAGATGAGTGGCGTTTGGAGCTGACAAAGAACAACATTCTAGTAGCCTATTCCTATCCAAAGTCCACACACCCATCTAGTACTTCTCGCATTTCTTCGGATCAAATGTAAACATATTTGGTCAATACACATTGTGAGCAGTTTGTACAGAGTCACTGTGAATCTCTTAAGCACAAAATTCTAAAACTTTCAAGATGAAATGAGAAGTGAGAAGCCAAACAATGGCTGCTTGGGCCCTTTATTTCTAAAGGCCTTTATCTCTAGGGAGCTGTACAATGCTCTAAAATTAACTGCTTATTGATCCACATTAGGTTAAATGATGAAACATGATTTGATGAAATGACTTGTAAATTGAAATCATCAAACAATTTTGTATAACCCTTGAACATGCACATGATTAATGTTTTTTGGCATGATCCATGACTCTAGCTTTGACATAAATACATGGAGTCTTTTGGTTCAAAGGTTAAAATTTATAGGTTTCTAAAACAGAGTTTTATCCGAAGGATCCAATTTCACTCTACTTGAAGGCTGTACTTCATCCAAAGGCCATTTTACTGCTGCCGGTGGACCTGCTCTAACAGAGGTTAAAATTTATAGGTTTCTAAAACAGAGTTTTATCCGAAGGATCCAATTTCACACTACTTGAAGGCTGTACTTCATCCAAAGGCCATTTTACTGCTGCCGGTGGACCTGCTCTAACAGAAGAAGGTAACAGTACAATAACATGAATGCAAATGATCTGAGATAATTGAAAAAATATGCCACACCATTTGACACACAACTTGCTGCATAATGTTTATAAATTATCATGACAATTTTGAATCCATGTACATGAATAGAAAGATGTGAAAGTTTAGTGTTGGAACCAACTACCATCTTGTTGGTAGCTCGGGAGGAAATATTGACTCCCTCTGCTAAAGTGAGAGGCTACAAGTTTCACATCACTTGCAGGAACCATGCTTTTGACACCAATTAGTAGCCTGGGTGTGTTAGAAAATACACACCAGAAATTGGAACCAGCTGCTTGACAACTAAGAAATCCAAGTTTTTTACATATTGATTTGATCTTCTGGACAGCTAAATTTCACAGTGATCAAATCAAGTCCCACAGGTCTGTCTTTTTGAGATTGGCAGATTGATTCTGAAATTTTCTTTAAAATGAGTTTCTCATGTTGCACCAATCCATGACGGATTGTTGATGTGATTTCATTGCAATAGAGAGACATAAGACACCCACCCAAAACGCCAATACTGTCATAGACAATGCTTCGTACAGAAGCACTGACCATGACCACTGTGGCCTGCCTGTCAGTAACTCAGGGACAAATTGGGGTACGCCTCGAGCGTCGTAAGATAAGAGTGATTCGCGGTCTGATTGCTTCAGCTGAGACTTTGGATTTGCAAGAAACATGATCGGTACGAGCATGTGGATGGAAGTGGTGACAAGGAAGACAGACAATCCGATGATTCGAAACCACTCGACACAGTCCGCATGCCGGCCTGTTGCGTGAATCACTCTAAAGAGCACAATCGCAACCACACTCGCCACGCATACCAAGTGCAGCTTCACTTGTGAAAACCGGCCTAATGGTTGTTTCCCTGATCGCTCTCCCGTCATGTCAATGTTGCCTGTAGCCCTGAACACGAATGACTTGTTCCAATTGATCATCTTCATCAGCATGACAAACAAGTAGGGAGCCATCCACCAAATGTAGGATTCTTCGCGATTTCGCGCCTGGATGGTATCAATGGTCCGCGTGGTTCTCGCCATACCCAGCCACATGACCAGCCATAATATTCGCCACGTAATAAGTCCCACAGACAAGTCAGTCACCAATTCTAGGTTTTCATGCAGTCTTCCGACGCCTAAGTTCAAGTTCAATGCTAGCATCATGAAGAAGAGCAGTTGTAGCAACGAATTGATTATGGGCATCATGTAGAAACCGGTGTGCCAAAAGACCAACACTTTCTGCAACCAATTCAGTTTGCTGCTCGGGCCGAGGAGAGTCTTCCAAGTGGCCATCTGTTGAATGGCACCACGACCCCACCGGATGCGCTGCTTCAGAAAGGCCTCGAAAGTCCAAGGCGCTAGACCGATCTGTAGCCTCTCATGCACATACACGGATTCGAAGCCCTGAGCTAGTAGCATGAAAGACGTGTTGGTGTCTTCGCTGACGGAGTGCGGCTGAAATCCTCCAATGGAATCGAGATGGGAGCGTCGGAAGACTGCTCCGGTGCCAATGCAGGTGGCCATATTGATGCTGTCTCTATGGGGGAGTATCTTGTCATAGATCATGATGCAGGAGCTGTTGAGAAGATCCCCAGCAGGCAGATTGTAGTAACACTGTGGGATTTGGGCGAAGGCCACATTGGGGGAGTCAACCAGGTATGGTAGCATTCGACGAAGGAAGGAAGGGTGCAGGATCATGTCGGCGTCCACTATGACGATGTACTCGCTATCGACGCTATGCTTGAGACCGTAGTTCAAGTTACCACATTTGAAATGGTGTGGGGCGCCTGGGAGCTTGGTGCGACGCAGGTACTGAAGAGTTTGGCCCCCGTCCTCAGCTTGCAAAGTCTCGCAGAAAGCTTTGAGCTCATCTTGGCCACCGTCATCCAAAACCAGCACTTTAAAACTATCCTGGGCGTAGTCCAAGCTCAGAGCGGCGCGAATGGTTTCCGTCTGAATTTTAGTAGGCTCATTGCAGCAAGGCAGGAGAATGTGTACGATGGGGCACTTGATATGTTCGTCTTTGATGTCTAGCGGCTGGAGGGTGCGACGACGGCTGGGTGGCAGCAAGTTCTCAATAGCAGACAGGAGGGAGGTGAGAAAATACAAGCACTCGCAAACCAAGAGCAGAAGCAGCCACGGGGAGGCCATGGTTTGTCGACTATACCGAATGTAGAGACGGAATTTGAAAACCAAGTAGTTTAACGTAGAAGCAATGTAAGCAAGAAAAAAAAAACAAGTGACGAGGTGCATTGCCATCTTTCGGTAGTATAGTACATTCTCGTCATCATCACTGTAACTCTTCAACACGTCTCGCTGTATAACCCACCCCATGATACACAAGTGTGTCTAAATATTCTAAGCAAACTTGGCACCTGGTCACCTATAAAAGGAGAATTATAGTTCAATGAGCAAGTAATTTATACCTGTTGCAATCCCCACTACTTTTATTCACTTATGAAAGCACCCACCAAATGTCACTTGAGCATGATGTTCGCATAATGTTAACTCCACAAGGATGATTTGCAACCTTTCATTCTCCACAACAATTTTGAACGTCTAGTTCTCCACAAGTATTTGTAACGTTTAATTCTCCACTACTATTTTTGCAACGTCTAATTAGATTCCACAACCATTTGGAACGTTAAATTTTGCACAACTTATTTGATTTGCAACGTCCGATTCTGGACCACAACTATTTGCAACGTTTAATTCGAGACACGAATATTTGCCATGTTTACTCAACCCCACCTCCCACCCATATTATCAGACCTCATTATCTGTCACCAGCTGAGAGGAGCTAGACACACATCCTTGAGGAATGAGCTTGACTTTTAAATAATTACTGCACCCTGCCACGCCTCTTCTTAATATGAATAGGTACATGACTCCCAAGTTTCCAAACTCCAAAAAAATTTGAAAATTTCTTGACATTTAAAGACCAAGTTCATGATCTAGATTATTGCAAGTTGCAATAATCAATTACTTCTCTTACCTCTCACATGCATGCCTATTAAACCTTTCCATTAATTTTTATAAACAAATCTCCTAGTATTGGACGGTTATTAAAACTAGGATCAGACCTTCGCAGTTAATTATCAGGGGGGGTTCTTTGGATGATTCAGAGCCATAGTGCTCAAAAAAATCAGAGACCCGGTTTTGATATACAACCACAGTGCTCAAAATTT
>Ga0209208_10005237_pt1 | contig 18134 bp, 12 predicted proteins | sample S1TSphfallax_3_FD_187694 | JGI IMG/M metagenome (GOLD analysis project Ga0209208, IMG submission 187694) | Host-associated microbial communities from peat moss isolated from Minnesota, USA - S1T2_Fd - Sphagnum fallax MG (SPAdes) (version 2) | ecosystem: Host-associated > Plants > Peat moss >... | reverse complement strand
GAGGATTTGAGAGATAGAAGCCAAATTCATTCACGGGTATTGGGTTAAAACCGAAGTTTACGCTCATCTAACTGTTCTTTCACCGCTATAGCAAAGGATTCTTGTCCTACTTGGGTTTGCTACTACTATTTATACCCAACTTGATAGTCAATCTTTTACCCCTGAGTAGCCTTTCTTCTAACTCCGAAAAAAATGAGCGAACCGGAAGTAGGAGACAGTCCCAATGAAAAAAATTTCGCCACTAACCATGAAAGAGGTTTCTTCCCTACACCCCTCTTTCAAGTTAGAAGTGTGATCATCCTTGTGACAAAAAAGAGTTACCCCTGTCTTCTACATCAACCCTTCAGTTGATGCATTGATTAGTCGAAACTCCAGAAATCGACGAATAACTTAACTGCTCAATTGTCCCAACATTTATGGTATATGTATAATTTGCAGTATTCCTAGCGAATAAACGTAGATTCCTGGGGGAGGTGTAAAAGTGGGCATAGTCGTCGAGAACGTATCCAAGCAGTTTGGTAGCTTCCAAGCAGTGGAGCAGGTCAATTTAGAAATTGAGAGTGGTTCACTGGTGGCTCTGCTAGGTCCATCAGGTTCAGGTAAATCTACCCTTCTCAGGCTAATTGCTGGGTTAGAAACACCGGATCAAGGGAAAATTTTCCTCACAGGCAAAGATGCGACTAATCAAACTGTCCAAGAACGGAATATCGGGTTTGTATTTCAGCACTACGCCCTATTCAGACATCTAACAGTGCGACAGAATATTGCTTTTGGCCTAGAAATTCGCAAAATGCCACCACAGAAAATCAAGGGGCGAGTGGGGCAGTTGTTAGAATTAGTGCAGTTGAGCGGACTAGGCGATCGCTACCCATCCCAACTTTCCGGTGGTCAAAGACAACGGGTAGCCCTAGCTAGAGCATTAGCGGTGGAACCCAGTGTCTTATTACTAGATGAACCCTTTGGGGCCCTAGATGCCAAAGTGCGGAAAGACCTGAGGGCATGGTTGCGTCGGCTCCACGATGAAGTGCATGTAACTACAGTTTTTGTCACCCACGACCAAGAAGAAGCAATGGAAGTTGCTGATCAAATTGTGGTCATGAACCACGGAAGAGTAGAACAGGTGGGGAGTCCAGCGGAAATTTATGATCGTCCTGCCTCAGCCTTCGTCATGAGCTTTATTGGTCCAGTGAACGTTTTGCCCAGTTCTTCCCCAATTTTCCAAAGTAGCGGCTTCGAGTCCCCCAACCCAGAAGTATTCGTGCGTCCCCAAGATGTAGTGGTTGAGAAAGTAGCTGATGGTAGCTTAGCACTGGCTACAGTCAGTCGAGTGATCCACTTAGGTTGGGAAATTATGGTAGAGCTAAACTTAGATGGTGGACAAAAAGTTACAGCAAATTTGACCCGTGATCGCTTCGACGAGTTGCAACTAGCACCGGAACAACAGGTGTACATCAAGCCCAAGGATGTCAGGTCCTTTCCCAAGTATTACTCCTAAGGATCAGCAGGTAGGGTATTTTAAATAGGTGTGATGCGATTCATTCCCAAAAATTCTATGACGCAAACATTCACTGTTAACGAAAGTCAGCGATTACAGCCTGCACCCTTAGAAATTCCCACCCGGCTACTACTGGGACCTGGTCCGTCTAATATCCATCCTGCCGTACTTCAGTCCCTAAGTACGCCACCAGTAGGGCATCTCGACCCCGCTTTTTTAAACTTGATGGATGAGATTCAGTCCCTGTTGCGCTATGTCTGGCAAACGGAAAACCCTTTCACAATTGCTGTGAGTGGAACTGGTTCTGCCGCAATGGAAGCTACCATTGCCAATGCTGTAGAACCTGAAGATATCGTTTTAATCGGTGTCGCAGGTTACTTTGGCTATCGTCTAGTTGACATGGCAGGGCGATATGGGGCAGATGTGCGGACAATGAGTAAACATTGGGGGCAAGTTTTCACCCTTGATGAGTTACGGAGTAACCTTGCTACCCATCGTCCGAGAATTTTGGCCTTAGTACATGCAGAAACATCCACTGGTGCCTGTCAACCATTGGCAGGGGTTGGGGAGTTATGTCGGGAATATGGCACTCTGTTGTTAGTAGATACGGTAACCAGCTTAGGTGGTGTCCCCATCTTCTTGGATGAGTGGGGAGTTGACTTAGCCTATAGCTGTAGCCAGAAGGGACTGGGATGTCCTCCAGGGGCTTCACCTTTCACCATGAGTCCCCGTGCAGTAGAGAAGTTGCAACAACGAAGCACAAAGGTAGCTAACTGGTATTTGGATATGTCCTTACTAGGGAAATATTGGGGGACAGAGCGCACCTATCACCACACCGCACCGATCAACCTCTATTATGCATTGCGGGAAGCACTGCGGATAGTTGTCCAGGAGGGACTAGCTAACTGCTGGCAACGGCATCAAAAGAATGTGGAGTATCTCTGGCAAGGACTAGAGGAGTTAGGATTAGAGTTGCATGTTGAGCAAGAGCACCGACTGTCAACACTCACAACAGTCCGTGTCCCCCTAGGAGTAGATCCAAAGGCCATCGCTCGGCAGTTATTGAAGGAATATAATATTGAGATTGGCGGTGGATTAGGGGATCTATCAGGTAAGGTTTGGCGTATAGGCTTGATGGGTTTTAATAGTCGCCGGGAAACTGTAGATCAACTCTTGGTAGCACTGCGGCAAGTTCTGCCCAATTTGTAACCCTGAAAACCCACTAAACCTGGAGAAACAATGTTCTATGGAGGGGTATAATTCTTGCACTTCCCACTCGTGGATATACGCAGTTGTTTTTCCAGTCCCCCTGCAATTTGTACTCCCCTTCCCACTAGAACAAATTTCTCCTCTCCCTAACTCCCCCAGCGGGGTATCTCTATCTCTTGGCCAGATCAACCAGGGTATGGCAGTGAGGGAACCCACCCAACAATAAACGATCTATCTAAGAGGATGTTTTAAAAGTCCTTCAGCGTGGATTTTACTACCCCAGCCACTGAGAAGCAGCTACGAGAGAATAAGGGTTTTGGGGTTTGCGATCGCTTTTAGCGGGCGTTGCACCATGCAGAAACTGCGGCTACACCAACGCCCCCCTGAGTTGAACTTGAGGCTCAAGCTGAGCCTTTTCAAACACCCTCTAAGTTCCCAAGACAACCCAATTTTTCCAACAAGTAGAGCAGAAGGAGTAATTGCCATCTATGGGTCGGAAATACTAGTCCAACGGAGAACAGCATCTGGAGAAATCTGGTTGCAGCGAGAGACAATTCCCATAGATGTGATACGTCAAGCACTGGAAACATGAATCCAAGCCAAGAAAACAACAGTTACTACCTGTCAGCCGCCATCACCTGGCTGAGTTTGGGCTTAAGACAGATAGCTGGGGACGATTCGGTCACCCCAGCAGCCATCAAAAAAGCAGCAGTAGACCTAGACCAAGCAGCAGCCCTAGAACCAACTCCCACCCTCAAATTCCTGAGTCAAAGTTTTAACCTGTCCCCCCTAGAAGAGGGCATCTTACTCCTGTGTGTAGCTATGGAGTTAGACCCACAAATTCCCGGACTTTGTGCCCAAGCCCAGGGAAATCCGCAATGCTCCTATCCTACATTTGCTCTGGCTTTTAGGCTGTTTGCCAACCCATTCTGGCAAGCCATTTCCTCAGAACGTCCTCTGCGCTACTGGCGGTTAATTGAAATCATCTCCAGTGGTACCCTGCCAGTTGCCCAGTGTCCCCTGAAGCTAGATGAACGGATATTCAATTATTTAACAGGTTCTGACCAGCTAGATCAACGATTAGCCGCACTGTTCTTTACCCTCCCCCATCAACCCCTAGATGGGCTTCTACCTCCCCTTGCTCCCTCTCAGCAGCAAACTGTGGCGGAAATTTGCCAAGTTCTCCAAAGGGTAGGCCCCATACCGGTGGTGCAATTATTGGGGACAAGTGCTGACAGCAAACAACAAGTTGCCCGACAGGTAGCAGCAGTTTTTGGATATCAACTCTACGGGTTACCGGGGGAACTTTTACCCATATCCAACAACGAGTTTACCGAGTTTACCCGTCTTTGGTCGCGGGAAGAAAAACTATTGAACCTCGCCCTGTTTATCGATACCCAGGAGATTACCTCTGTCACCAATGGGATGGTAGCCCTGCGACGGTTCTTGAGTTATACTCAGGGCTTGATTTTCCTCAACTCCCAAGAGTTGAGTATTCCCCTCAACCGAGAAATTGTCACCATAGAAGTTAGTAACGCCACACCTACAGAACAACGGGAGGCATGGAATCTGGTGTTAGGTAAAGTAGCTGGAGACAATCCTACCCGGTTGACCAGCCAGTTTAACTTGAATTTAGGGGAAATTGAGCAAATTGTGACCACCGTCAGCCCAGAGGAAACAGGGGACTCGGAGCTTTCCGGGAAACTCTGGCAAGCCTGTTTAAAACGCACCCGTCCCCGCTTAGAAAATCTAGCCCAAAGGTTAGATACCAAAGCCACCTGGGAGAATCTGGTACTGCCGGATGAACAGATAGGACTTTTGCGGCAAATTGCCCACCAGGTACGGCAACGCAGCCGAGTTTACGATGACTGGGGCTTTCGGGCACGGATGAATCGGGGTTTAGGGGTGAGTGCCATGTTTGCTGGGGAGAGTGGTACAGGCAAGACTATGGCAGCGGAAGTGATAGCCAATGAACTTCAACTGAACCTGTATCGGATTGATTTATCGGCAGTGGTCAGTAAGTACATTGGGGAGACAGAAAAAAACCTCCGGCGTCTATTTGATGCAGCAGAGGAGGGGGGAGCAATTTTGTTTTTTGACGAGGCAGATGCTTTATTTGGCAAGCGTAGTGAGGTGAAGGATTCCCATGACCGCTACGCGAATATTGAAGTTAACTATTTATTACAACGGATCGAGTCCTATCAAGGGTTGGCAATCTTAGCTACTAACCTGAAGAGTTCTCTAGATCAGGCATTTGTCCGCCGATTGCGGTTTATCATTGATTTCCCCTTTCCTACCCAGGAATATCGTCAGCAGATTTGGCAGAAGGTATTCCCACAGAAAACGCCCCTGGACAAGCTCAATTACAACCATTTAGGTAAGTTGAATCTCACTGGTGGCACTATCACTAATATTGCAATTAATGCGGCTTTTATGGCAGCACAGCAAGGGGTAGATGTGGGAATGATAGAGATTTTAGCAGCAGTTAAGGCAGAATACCGCAAGCTGGAGCGTCCCATTTATGAGTCGGAGTTCCGCTGGGAAGAAGAGGATGATGATGATTATGATGATCTGAATTGATCCAGATTTAGTCGCTATATTCCTCTGAGGCATTGGATGGGATCAAATGCTCTAGTTCTCCATGCTTTTTGCGCCAAGCTTCAATTGCCTCCCTGAGTTTACCGGACTTCTTATCATAATTATCAATTATTTCTTTTAAACTCCGTTGCTTATGTCTCATAAAGAGGGTGCGGTTGGCTGTCTTCGTTTGTACATCTAGCATATCTTTGGGAATATTAGCCAATGTTTCATCCATCGAATCCATGAAGACCTCCAACCCAGCGACAATTACTCCTTTGTTCCGATTCCACTGGTCTTGAGTTGTAATTGTAAGTTGCCCCAATGACTGAATTAGATCTTTTAGAGTTGTTATTCCAGTTAGTGATAAGAGTGTTTTTGCTGCATTTTTACGAGTACCAACTTTATCATGTACTATCTGTTTGACCTTGCCACCAGAGGTGATTGCTTGTCTCTCTCTATCAAAACTCACTTCCGACTTTTCCGGCAAAGATACTTTATCTTTTACTTTCCCAACTCCGAAGTTAACAGTTTCCGATAAGACACCTGGAAGTGCTATAAAGTGCTCACCAATTTTTAACCCAATCTTGACCAAGTCTACCGCAATGGATTTCAGTGCTTGTGTGTTCTTTTTCGCTTGGAGCAAAGGCAGAGCTTTATCTATGAGTCTATAAGCAGCTACTATATCTTTCCCTAGATCTCGAAATTCTTTATCCTCTTCACTTTGTTTTTCTACTCTTTCATATTTGTCCCCATTTCTTTGGATTACTTCTCTACTTAAAACCTTCGGATATTGTAACGCCCCATTTTGTTGCACTACATGAGTCAACTCATGGGCTATCAACTCCTGCCCGCTTCGACTCCCTGGCTGATACTCCCCCTGCCGAAAGAATACATCCTGCCCCGTAGTAAACGCCCTTGCCTGTATTGATTGATTTAACTGGTCAGATTTTGCATCAGTATGCACCCTTACCCCACTAAAATCTACTTTCATAGCCTGTCCCATTGACTGCTGTAGATTTGGAGCTAAAGGCTGTCCACTACCTCTGGCACTGTTAATTGCAGATTCCAACTCTGTTGAGGCTTTCTCTTCTGTAGTTACTCCCTGGCGTAAAATTGATGTAATCTCTGATTTCGCCTGAATTTCCTCTTCTTCTGTCTGACGTTTTACTGACTGCTCTTGGATAGATTTAGTATTTACAGGAGAATTAATCTGTTGTACCACTTGTAATGCTACCCGATCCGCCTCCTGCTCATACTTGTCATTGGGTTGTCCAATAGTCAATTTGGTTTGGAGAGGTGGTATCTGATGATTTTGGGCATCTCCCCTCTGAAAGTCAATTCCCCTGTTTTTAGGTGATTGTGGAGAAACATCAGATCTATGTGGTTGAATAGCAAGTTTTAACTGTACATTGTTAGACACTGGGTTTTCGGGAACACGACCAAGAATACTCTCTAAGCTGTAACTGAACTGTGATCCCTTAGCTCGTCTCTGTATCCAGAAATCATCCATTTTGGCTTGCAATACATCCAATCTTTCCTGCTCTACAGGTGTAATTATCCCCCCATCTTTCTTTAACTGGAGCCTAGATGCTTCAAACTTGCTTTGATTGAACGCTTCGTTCTCTATTTCTTCCTGGGTAAAAAACTCAGGAGAAGTCTGTTGTGCTTGAATAGTTAAGCTATGCTGGGAAGACTTAGAACTTTGATCTTGGGTAGGAGTATTGCTGGAGGACTTCTGGATTCTCTGATACATAGTAGTAAGGGTAGTAAAGACTCCCTCGTTTAGTTGAGTGATTACTAAGTATACCAGAAACGATTGCTTCAGCTAGTAACAAGGCAGGGGTGCAACCCATTCAAGCTAAGTTGACCATTGGACAACCCAACGACAAGTATGAACAGGAAGCTGATCGTGTAGCATTGCAGGTTGTGAACCAGATTAATACACCCGGTTCTCAGCAACTTCAGCCTGAGTTACAACCGCCCTGAGGGGGTGACAACTACAGCAGACTTGGCAAGTTCCATCCAGCGAGCGCAAAGAGGGGGACAACCACTTGCGGGTAGTATTAGGAAAAAGATGGAGCCAGCTTTTGGCGCAGATTTGAGCGGAGTGAAAATTCACACAGATGCCCAGTCCAACCAGCTAAATCAATAGACATCTCCGAAATAGTACCATTTTGTAGTAAAATAATAGACATCTCCAGAATAATTGGATAGTCGCACCATCCCGGTATCTGAGTCTATCGGTCCACCAAAGCTAACGCCAATTGCTGCGGGTTTTGCACCTTTGAGTAAGGAGTCAATTAGCGATCGCATAATTTACAGGGGAGAGGCCCCTTTCATAACGTAGCCACTCCCGAACATTCTAAATAAGGGTTTCAACCGTTTTTATTCCAGACAGGTGCAAGACTATGGTCAATAGATGTTCAAAATTCCTGCACTTTGGTAGAAAATCGTGGGGTGAATTTGAAAAACCAACACCCGAAGTCCCCATTTTAGGCACTGTGTGTCACCTAGATTCGCAATAGGAGAGTTTTTCAGCAGACCCTAATATAGCATTATGAAAAATTTATTTAATCCTGAGTAAAAATGCTGCATGAGGTTATGGTCTAACCACTAGATGCGGAAATCATAAAAGTCTTTTCCTGTAAAGGTTTAAACAAGCATTTTCATCCACATACTTAATTAGTATAAATTCTCAACTAGTTACCTGACTAACTACAGAACTATATACCCATTTACTTTTATCTCCCTAAAATAATTGAGAATTACTTGCAATAGTTTTAAATCAAGACTATATTAAGATTATCCAGAGGTGTCTTATACCTTAAATTTAGTTTGAGGAGGATTTATCAACCGGAAAATGGTTTAAAAGTAAGGATGATATTAAAGTGGCCACTGGATTTTAACTAGGAATCCCTACGGTTTTAGTTGATCTTTCCTAGTAAAGAGACAAAGTAGCCCATAGCACCTCTTCATTCTTCCCACTTCACTTAGATGAATAATTTTTTTTGTTCTGACTATTCGCGGCAGACAGGAGAAGATCTCATTGGTAGTGCGACTAATTACCAGACTTATATCTTAGTAGAGTGTCCACCACCTTGGATTTCAGAAACATTTAGTTCCCAATGGGTGCCAGATAATCTGCGGGTATTGGTAGAGGAGGTGAAACGTGCTCATCTGCCAATCAGATTCCTGTTAATTGCTAATGATGAATCATCTAAAACAAATTATACAACCCTTTTGCTGTACCAAAAGCCAGAGGGACTAGGTACTGGGTATCAAAAACAGGAGTTTCATCTAGAAAATATTGAGCAAGTAGCAGGGGTTGTTCGCAAATGGTTATGGGGTGGATACGCCAAGCATCAAGTAAAAACTAGTACAGCCAGAGACATTTTAGTGTGTACTCACGGTAGTCAAGATAAGTGTTGTGCTAAATATGGGAATCCCTTTTACTTCTATGGTAAAAATACCATTGCTAATTTGTTGATGCATGACGTGCGAATTTGGAAATCTACCCACTTTGGTGGACATCGCTTTGCACCCACAGCCATAGATTTACCGGCAGCAAGATACTACGGTCTTCTCGATCAACATTCCTTTAGTTCAATTCTAACCCGCACCGGGGATATTCAGTGCCTAAGGAAAGTCTATCGAGGCTGGGGGATATTGCCAACTGCGTTGCAGATTGTGGAAAGAGAATTAATCCTGAATTACGGCTGGGACTGGTTTAACTACAGAGTTGGAGGTAAAATTCTCCAGCAAAGCCTAGACAACAACACGATCTTAGGGGAGATAACTCTAGAACAACCCTGTGGTTCTCTCCACACTTACAGGGCTACACTGGTGAAAGACCAAGTCAAAACTCAAAAAGTTCGCTGTTCCTGTAACACCACACGAGAAACTGAGGTTCTCAAATACGCCATCACCAATATCGAGCTTACCTCTAAGAAATTGGTAACTCTAAGCAATATTTAAAACTTTCTTGAGTAGTGTTTGGTCTTCCGACTTAACTTTTAAACGACCATTTTCCACGTCGCGAATCCAGCTTTGGCTTTTACCTGCAAGTTTGGCCAGTTCTCTCTGGGAAAGCTTCAGGCTTTGCCGCGCTTGCAAAATCTGTTCGCCGACTAAATCCCCTGTGGTTTTGATCTTTCTTTTAGTATTAGTAACTCGCCGCTTCTTTTTCTGAGCTTCTGAGTTATGCTGCTCCCATTCAGGGGGTAATTCAAAGGCTAAAATCCGCGCATTCATTAGCAGATTCCACTTACCACGAGGTCCAACATCTGTAAGGCGGGTTTCACCACCACCATCATTAATCCAGAATTCTAAAGCTTCATCTGGATCTTCAGGAATATTCACTAATTTTGCCCACAGAGGTTGAATTTCTGGGGGATAAGTCACAGGATCAAAAAGTGGTTTAATTCCATAGTGATTGAGAACTTCCAAATCACTTTCAAAAGCTCGCAATAAGCGTTTACGTTCTTCCCGTTGTCTTGAAGCCGATGTCACTTTTTCTTCACCATAGGCAACGCGCAGGAGGGTAGGAATTGTGATCCGTTGTTCTTTGCCCATTTTAGTTTTAAAGAGTAACCATAGTATTAATCTGACAGCCCCTTCGTGTTGCTGCCAAATACTCATCACTGTAGTTAAAAGTGTTCTAGGTAGACTGCCATATTGATAGAATGCGGTTCGCTCTTTACAGGCCTGTTTGTTTAAAAAATGTTGCGCCCAGGTGCCGGCTCTGACTTTAAATGTCAGTCCAATCAGATATTTACACCCCAAATCATCTTCTTGAAAGTGGTGTTCGATTTCCGCTAAATGCCATAAACGACTACCTGTAATTGAAAATCCCTTAACTCGACCTTGAGCAGGCCAGTCAACGGAAACAATCAGAGAACAGGCTTGCTGGACGATATTTTTGATGAGAGCCAACTTGGCAGTTTTACTTAAGTCTTTGCGTTTTTCCAGTCCCAAATATTTCTCAATTTGCCGTTCGTCGATGGCAAACTCTTGTTCCCAAGGATAATCTAAGGCTGTAGCATGAGCAGCGAAAATTAGATGCATGGCTGCGGCTCTGATATCAAGTCCTTCAATTGCCTCTAAATCTGTGGCTAGATTATTAACTTGAAATGGATCTTGGATATGAAAGGCAATTGCTCCCTTGCCTTGGTTGACTTGTCGGCTATAGCACAAGTAACCCATGGCATCAGGTTCCCAATTTAAGGATGTGCGCTGTGCTAGTACGTTGCAAGCCTCCCAGATGACTATGGCTGAAGCATAAGGGTTATTTTTGCCATTGGAAAACAAGTCTGTACTAGTGGCATTGCGTGGTTCAAATTTGTATCTCCCCTTTTTTGCCTGCCAAGGTATGGGAGAATTTGTGGGACAAGCAATGACACATTGGGGTTCTGAATAAAAACCTTCACAATTATTACAAAGACAAGGATCAATCCAGTATTCATCCTCCTCTAATTTGATGGCACCCGTAGGACATTGGGGACGGCAGTTGTCACATCCAACGCAACTGTGGTTAGGAATTGTATATGGCATAGGGCTATTTCCTACTGTAATCGTTGAGATGTTTGGCTCAGGTTTCCCCTCGATTTTGTCCTTTTTGCTACCCAATTATCTTTGTTCCTGGGCATTCCCCGTCTAAATGCGGAATGGAGCATCCAATTGAGAGCAGTTTATCGTTTCTTCATTAACTATACATTTCATAAAGATTTGAATAACTTTGTTCACAATGAGCTTGGAGTTATTTCTTAATATTTGTTGGCTTAAAGCGTTTTTCTTGAACTTTTCCCCTCAATTTAAAGTGTTTTTAACTATGTAAAATATTTTTTGTAACTGGTATAATGAAGGTTTGCTCTTTAATTCCTAGATCCTGTTAAACTTTAAATTAGACAACAATGAGACGTAAGTATGACTAGGATTCTCCGGCTGGCACAAATGACATTGGCAGAAATCACTACGCTGAAAAGACGAGCAGAGTTAGATATTGAAAATGCACTCTCTACTGCTAAAGAGGTAATTGACAAAATTAAGCATCATGGTGATCAGGGGGTATTGGAGTATGCCAGAAAATTTGACTATGCCGGGGCAGAAGTCGAAAATTTAAAAGTTACTGCTGCAGAATTTGCTGCGGCCCAGGGAGCCATTGAACCAGAAATTAAAGCAGCAATTGCCCAGGCCTTCTCCAATATCAAAGAAGTTCACCAACGTCAAATGCCAGAGGAGATCCAACTGGCAGAAATTGAGCAGGGAGTCTTTGCCGGGGAAAAAGTCACTCCCATAGCCAGTGCTGGGCTATATGTCCCCAGAGGCAAAGGTGCTTTTCCCTCCGTCATGCTAATGCTGTCAGTACCTGCCATGGTGGCACGGGTAAATCAAGTGGTTGTGTGTACTCCCCCAGACCAAAATGGGCAGGTAGAACCAGCATCCTTAGTCGCAGCAGAGATGGCAGGTGTCAAAAATATCTACAAGCTTGGGGGAATTCAAGCGATCGCCTCCATGGCCTTGGGTACGGAAACTATTCCCAAGGTGGATAAAATTACTGGTCCCTGCAACGTCTACGGTTCTGCTGCCAAACGTTTGCTATACGGCACGGTGGATGTCGGTCTCCCCGCAGGTCCGAGTGAATCAATTATTCTCACCGATGAATCCACCAACCCGCAGTTAGCAGCTTTGGATCTGTTGATTGAAGCTGAACATGGACCTGAATCGGCAGCCCTATTAGTCACCCACAGTGAATCCTTAGCCTTAGCAGCTATTGGGTATATATCTGATTACCTCAAACAACTCCCCGATTGGCGCCGGAAGTTTTGTGAGCAGGGACTATCATCCTACGGGGGGATTTTATTAACAGCCAGCCTGGAAGAATCCATTGCCTTTGTCAACGACTATGCACCAGAACACCTGGAAATTCTCGTTAAAGATCCCTTTAGCATTTTGGGGGAAATTAAAAATGCCGGAGAAATTTTACTCGGTCCCTACACACCAATTCCCACAGCTAACTACTGCTTAGGAGTCAACGCTATCCTTCCCACCGGCGGCTTTGCACGTTCCTACTCCGCTGTGTCAGTTTTTGACTTTCTCAAGCGATCGGGCATTGGCTATCTAACTCAAGTAGGGTTTGAACGGTTGAAGAAGACAACGCAAACTTTAGCAGAATATGAAGGTTTTCCAGCTCACGCCATGGCCATTAGAGAGCGATTGAAGGTCATGGGTGAGGAGTAATAGGGTTAGGGTTGGGGAGCAAGATAGAGGAAGGAAAATCTCCAACCCACAACACTCAAGCCAAAATTGGCAAGAAACTGCCAAATTGGCAACCGCAAATTAATTGGAAAAGTTAAATTGTATTAGACAAGCAAATTCAAGGGTTTTGTTAAGGAGTTAAGAGTAGAAAGAGTTATTTACCTGATTCAATGGAGGAAAAAAGGCAAATCTACTAATAACTCAATAGACAATTTATTCAATAAAATTTGACATTTGCTGCGCTGGAATACCAAACGTCCAAAGATGCTGTCGTTAACCTGCACAATACCCCCTAAATAACGGACAGTATCTGTATGTATTCCTAATCGCTTCAGCAGCAAATAAGAGAGTGGGAGAGAAATGGCGCTTGGTATGCCTACTCCCACTCTCTTTTTATGGCAGGGGGCAGTCCCAATGAAAAAAATTTCATCACCAAGGATGAAAGAGTTTATCTAGGGATCTCAATGACAAACTCTGCTCCCTCTCCTGGGGAAGAAAAACATAACAGCTTACCGCCATGTTTTTCTACCACAATTTGGTAACTAATTGATAAACCTAAACCTGTGCCCTTGCCAACGGGTTTAGTAGTAAATAAATGATCAAATATCTTCTGCCTCACTGCTTCAGTCATGCCTACTCCATTGTCCTTGATCCGCACGATCGCCCACTGTTGATCTGGGGACAATTCAGTGCGGATGATAATTTGCTGTGGATTTGCCTGAATGCCTGCATAGGACTGGTCCTGGATGGACTCATCTAGGGCATCAATAGCATTTGCTAGCAGATTGAGAAACACCTGATTGAGTGATCCAGGATAGCAATTGACTGGGGGTAAATCTCCATATTCTTGGATTACCTCAATTTCAGGACGTTGGTTGTTGGCTTTAAGGCGATGTTTCAGAATCATCAGGGAACTGTTAATCCCCTCATGGAGATTAAATGCTGCCATTATCTGGTTGTCTGCTCGTGAGAAAGTTCGCAGTGAGTGACTAATATTGAATATGGACTCAGCTCCATACTTGAGGGAACTAATTAACCGGGGTAGGTCCTCTACCAAGAATGGCAGTTCCATCGCCTGGATATGAGAGGCAATTTCTCGTGTGGCTTGGGGATATTGCTGTTGATAAAGTTTTAAAAGAGAGAGCAAATTTTGGATATATACCTCGGCATGGTTCAAGTTACCTAAAACAAAGTTGAGTGGGTTGTTAATTTCGTGGGCAATGCCAGCTACTAATTGACCAATAACAGCCATTTTTTCGCTCTGAATTAGCTGGATTTGGGCTTGCTGTACCTGTTGTAAAGACTGTTCAATCTGTAAGGACCGCTCTCGTTCTCTAGCTTCTGATGCTTGTAAATCGAGGTAGAGCTTGATGTTTTCCCGGAAGATGGCGGCTTGGGAGCAGTGAGCCTTAATCCGTGCTAACAGTTCATCCTTAAGAATTGGCTTTGTTAGGTAATCATTAGCTCCTGCCTCTAAGCCGACTACCAAATCTGAAACCTGGCTCCTAGCAGTTAGCAAAATAATCGGTAACTCATTGGCTGGACAGGTAGCGCGAATCTTACGGGTGACTTCATAGCCTGTCATTCGGGGCATCATCACATCTAACAAAATTAAATCTGGCTTTAGCCCCGCTGCCAACATAGCTAAGGCTTCAACACCAGAGGTGGCCTGAGTAATTTCGTAGCTGTGTAATGATAAATGATTGATTAAAACTTGACGGTTGATTGGTTCATCATCCACCACTAGGATATGTGCCGAGGTCTGTTTTTGCTCATGGGCTATGGACTGCCAACTTTGGGGGAGAAACTGAGAATCAGGAACCACCAATCCATATTTGTACATAGGGCGATTGATCTCCAAAACCTGGCTAACTGGTAGGGTAAACATAAACCGGGAACCTTGATTGATTAATGATTCAACACGAATATGTCCCCCGTGTAACTCAACCAATTTTTTTGTGATTGCTAGCCCCAAACCCGTGCCACCATAAATTCTGGCTATAGAACCATCAGCTTGTTCAAAGGACTGGAAAATCAGGTCTAGTTTTGCCGCTGGGATGCCAATCCCAGTATCAGCAATGGTAATCATCACCTCCTGATTCACGAACTGAGCAGATACTTCCACACTGCCACTGTCAGTAAATTTAATGGCGTTGCCAATCAGGTTATAGAGAATTTGCTGGAGGCGATTTTCATCTGCATTCACTAGAGGTAGGTCATCGGGAACCTGATTTACCAGTTGCAGTTCCTTATCGCCAACCAATAGGCGGTTAAATGTCAGCACTACTTCTACTATCTCCTTGAGGGCTACAGGCTTCAGTTGCAGTTCAATAGTTTGATGGCTGAGTTTGGAAAAATCTAGAATATCGTTAACCAGTGTCGCTAGTCGTCGTCCACTGCTGGCGATCATTGCCAGATTAGCTATGGTGGTGGGTGGTAACTTACCTGTTACCCCATCAATAAGAGATTCGGCTATGCCAATAATCCCATTCAGCGGTGTCCGTAGTTCGTGGGAGGTGTTGGCTAAAAATTCGTCCTTGAGTTTGTCGTTGGCCTGGAGTGCTTCCTGTGCTTGCTTAAGTCTAGCTTCACGGGCGTAGATTTCTTGGGCCATAGTATTAAAGGAATATGCTAGTCGTCCCAGTTCATCTTGTCTGGTTGTATCGATCTGGATATTAAAATCCCCAGCAGTGATCTGGTCGGTGGCGACAATTAAGTTTTTCAGGGGAGCAGCTACATGGTGACGCAGGACAAAGGACAGGATATTAACTTCAATGAGCAGGGAGATTATCCCCAAAATGAGAATGAAGCGCGCATTTTGGAAAGCTAAACCCATGAGAATAGATTTAGGGAAAACCGTAATGAAGTACCAGTTAGGACCGTTGAGTTTGGCGATCGCTAAATACTCCTGATCTGGAGCATTTTCCACCACTACCTGCCCTGGCTTCAGGTTCCTGACTAATTGAAAAATCCTCACTAGATGAGGATCGCCGGAAGTAAGAATGTTAAAATTTCCTTCCTTAAGCTTAATCTCGTTTTCCTTCTGGGGATGGGCAATTAACCGACCATCTGCGCGAAAGATTAGGTTGTAAGTATTCGGTAACCGATCTTTCAATGTGCGATCTAGCAGTTCGTTCAAGATAATATCATTGCCGACGGTGGCAATCTGCTGACCTTGAAGATAGATAGGTGTTTCACATGATACAGTCCATTCTCTAGCAACTTTGTCGTAGTAGAGTCCTGTACATACGGTTTCGCCGGTGGGATTATGTTTTTTGTCGGCAATCCTCGCATATTCTTCTTTGCGAATATCAAGATCGGCACTGGCATTTTCTGCCCATGGCACCTCCGGCCAGTACATGATCATGATATTGTCTGGGGTGTGGATGTACGTATTTTGAAACCGACTCCGCCAAGCAGGACCATAGGTCATGACTAGGTGATAAAAGGTGAGGACACGACGACGAATTTCTGGGGTGAGGTGGAGATTTTTGCCTATGAATACGCTAGGTTGACGGCTACGGTCAAAGTTTTGGGGTTGATTACGGAATATCCCGTCAGGCGATCGCACTAACAGTCGCTCAAATTCTACTTTTGGGTCACGGTTGCCAAATTCATCTAGACTGCGCTTTAAATCTTGCTCGATAACCGCGTGGTTATCTTCTGCCAGCGTAAAAATACTACTCTCCTGCTGTCCTCGCTCTAGAATATACTTCTGTAATTGTTTTCGGGTCTGACTTTCTAGGGCAAACATTACATACCCGTAACTAATTGTTGTAGACCCAATAACCACTAGAGCAATCCTCACCGCCATTTTCAGTAATGTTTCACGGGTGATTGAGTCTGTTTTGTTGGCGAAAAGTTTTTCTATAAGTGAGGATATTTGCGACATCGGAGATGATGACATTTTTAATGGCTATGGAATATAATCTACACTAAAATAATCGACTTACTGTTGTTTAAAATCTAAGTATTATTTTCAGTATAGACTTCAGTTTAGTGTAGGGAGAAAAAATTCTGTACATCGAAATATTCTCTGTCCCTTCAACTCAAGGGTGAGTAAGTATGCTATACTTTTTATATAAGGTATTTCCAGAATTAAAACAACCAAAATCTCGAACCTTAGCATTATTACTGGCAATTAGCCTCTGTTTGAGTCTAGTGATGTCTGGTTGTGTAAGGGATCAAGACTTACAAACTACCCCCATCAATAGCCAAGGACAACCAGCCAAACCTGTAGAAATTAATCTGGTTTCCTTCTCCGTGACAAGAGCAGCCTATGCCAATATTATTCCCCTGTTCCAACAGCAATGGCAACAGCAGCAAAACCAAGAGGTGAGATTTAGACTCAGTACAGCTGGTTCCAATACTCAAGCCCAGGCTGTAGTCAATGGACTACCTGCCGATGTAGTACACTTGTCCTTAGCACTAGATATCAATCGCATTCAAAAAGCTGGGTTGATTAAACGTGGCTGGGAACAAAAACTACCCAATCAAAGCATTATCACTAGGACAGTGGGGGCAATTGTCACCCGTCCTAACAACCCCAAAAATATCCAGACCTGGTCTGATCTCGGCAATCCTGGGGTTTCTGTAATTACCGCTGACCCAAAAACATCAGGAATTGGCCGGTGGAACTTCCTAGCTTTGTGGGGGTCAGTCACCCAAAGTGGGGGAACACAAGCCCAAGCACTGGACTTTGTGACTAAAGTTTATAGAAATGTGAGCGTCTTAACTAAAGATGCCAGAGAAGCAACGGATATTTTCTTCAGACGCAGACAGGGGGATGTACTGATCAACTATGAAAATGAGTTACGCTTAGCGGACCAGGAGGGAATGGCAAAAGACACGTATTTCCTCATTCCTCAGGTGAATATATCCATTGATAATCCCATTGCAGTGGTGGATAAATATGTTGATCGCCGAGGAACTAGGCAGGTAGCAGAAGCATTTGTCAAGTTCCTTTACAGCTTGGAAGCACAGCGAGAATTTGCTAAAGTAGGGTTTAGACCTTTTAATCCAACACTAGTGTCAGAGTTTTCACACCAGTATCCACCAATTCAGAAGTTATTTACAATTCAAGCACTAGGTGGTTGGGCTAATCTCCAGAGGAAATTTTTTCAAGATGGGGGAATTTTTGACCAAATTCAGGCCCGTCACCGTGTCCCATAAAACAATGATCGCCGGAGTTGACCTATGGCCATTCTCAAATTAGAAGATGCGATCATAATTAAGAACCTGCCAAACATCACTAGTGGAAATAAGGGTAATAAAAACGCTGCCGTTGCTGCCGTTGCTGCTAGTGGAAAGTATAATGTGACTAAATTTTTTAGTTGTGCCTCAAACAATATAGATACATCATCTGAAATATTGTTTAATTCTGGCTCAATCCATTTGCAGATCTGAGCCAGTCTATTTAACTCGATATCACTTTCCAAACCAGTTCCTACACCCAATATTACAAAATTATCACCAATTGCGTTTGGGGTTACTATTGCTATTGGCTGAGATATAAGCAGAGCTTTTACATATTTTTTGGCTCTCCTGATAAAGAAGTGATAAGTTTTTGCTATATAAGAAAATATAATATAGTCAT
>Ga0209208_10005236_pt1 | contig 18134 bp, 22 predicted proteins | sample S1TSphfallax_3_FD_187694 | JGI IMG/M metagenome (GOLD analysis project Ga0209208, IMG submission 187694) | Host-associated microbial communities from peat moss isolated from Minnesota, USA - S1T2_Fd - Sphagnum fallax MG (SPAdes) (version 2) | ecosystem: Host-associated > Plants > Peat moss >... | reverse complement strand
AAGCTAGTTTTAGGCTTCCATGACTTACAATGTGAGCTTAATGAGAATTTCCAATTCTAGGGGGTGGGGGGAAAGTTACTATGAACTAAGAGAAATTGGAAGCAAAAAAAAAAAAGAGAAAAGAAACCAAGAAATCAAAACACCAAAGGAAAAGAGGGTGGATAATATTGAGATGAAGTTGCTTTTCACATGGTGGTTATTCTATTGCCTTCAAATCATTTGTTGCACAAAACATGAGATAGAAAAAGAAATAGAAAGAAATAGAAACTCATTTACACCTTCATGCTATACCCAAGCAACTACTCGACCCTTGACACCTAACTTAATCTTGGATGAGGAAAGAACTAACCAATGTGGTTGGCTATGGTACATGAATCAAAGAAAATGTGTTCTTGTCCACACAAATACACACACACACAATATATATATATATTCTTTTGTAAAAATGTAGAGATTTTCATTTTGCTCAAAGAACAAAATTTTGTGATGAAAAACAAAGCATCTTTTGAAATGTTTAGGAATGTTCCATTTTCAAAAGGGAATCTTTAAATTAAATAACTGTTTGGCAAACATGCACCCCAAGGGCTCGGTTTTTATTTCTTTTGGAGCAAATAAAGGGAGGCAGGGAGGGGAGGGTGTTGAATTTTTTTGGATTTTTTGGTTCCCAATGTGTTCTCAACATGTTGCACAAGTTCTCAATGTGTTCCCCCATATGTTCCCAATAGCAACTCACTTTATCCCATAATCCTTTGGCATAAGTTTTACTCATGTAACCAATACAAGCAGCCCAAAAAGGAGACTACAATATATCTATTTTGGGAGTGTTCAAGTTCAGCTTTTTTCGATTTTTTGGGGTTATAGGCCAAATCAAAGATGCCCATCACAATTGGCACCTATTACAACTTTTGAGCCTCTGAAAAGGGCAATAAATAAGACAACTAAAAGTTGGCTGGGACATTAAAACTCATGTAAGTACTAAGTAGCTAGTTCTTTTCCAAGCCAAACTTAAAAGGAAGCCAATCTGAAAGAATCTTGCACTATAATGTATTGGGTCCACATGGTTGTTTCAAACTTTTTGCATCACTGGAAGGAGAGGGATATGTATCTCTGGAAATATTTATAAGACCCATCATGATGAATGAAGCATTCAGCTCTTTACACTGCAAAGTTTTGTTCACTTGGGAGCTTTTTCACTCATTTCAAACAACCAGAACATATAACAATTGCAATGACAAGATGCACCCGGTGTGCACTTTCTCTCCATAGCTGATCATCACCAACCGATACTACTACAATCCACTTATATCCAGCACTTCTACTCACACTTGTCAGGTGAAGAAAAAGACATGATCATATGGAAAGCCTTTAAAATCCAAAGATTTGATCATCATTGAAATGCAAATAGCCTATGTCATGCATGCACTTTGGGTGGCTAACAATTATGTGCAACAAGTTGGCATTTAGGAAGTAGATGAATGTTATCCCTTTGGGCTCACCCCCACCCACAAACTTTTTAGAAGCAAAAAGTTATTGGATCCACATGTCTTGAGAAGGGGTGTATATGGCCTCTTCATGACCAACCTTTTTAGTGAGAAATATCCCATGTGTGGATTGATACCCATCTTCTTGTTAACATCAAAAGTGAGCTTAAATCGCGAACTTTTTATGAGTGAAAAGCACTAGATTCAAATGTCTTAGAAGGGGTGAATGTAGCTGCCTCTTCACTACTAACTTTTTAGTGTAGGGGAGGTCCTAAGGTACCTCCCAAGGCTCCGTGGAATGAGGTCATGCCTAGGAGGGGCATGGTGACCCAAGAAGTAGGCGGGCCAAATTCGAGGAAGTCTTGGGGGAATGAGGACTTTGCATTTAAAAATGGGGGATCATCTTTAAATTATTTCTTTTCATGTACATGTATGTGGGTAGAGAAAAGGGTTAGGTAGTAAGGCTTGAAAGATTTGGGTTATTAAATTATTTTGATATAGATAACATGGACATGAAAAGCCACATATTAATTTGTCTTTTCGTATACATGTCAATGGGTAGGGAGGAGTATGATAGTCAAAGCTTTGAAGAGATAAATTCAAATGACATAAAATTATATCATTTTTATATTTGGGCTTTGCATTGTTATGCAATATTGCTAACAATGAATTGATGGAATTTTTTTTTTGGTGAAAATTAAGTTTCATTTCAATGTGAATATTGAATGAATTTGCATGTAACTTGAATTGAAATCAAATATATTGAATTTCAACTCAACAAAATTCAATTCAAAAATGGGATTCAAATTAATTAAAGAAAATGGGATGCATATTGGTACAGAAGATATTGAACATGACATTGAAAAAAAGAAACTTTTGAAAAAATTAAAATCTGAAAAATCACCTTTTCATGCATCTTTTATTTGAGAATGGGCTAAACCTATCCTAATTTAAAACTATTTAAATGACAACTTTTCAAAAAGATGACTTATGAAATCTAAAGTTGTCCTACCTAAACCAACTCCAAGAATCATCATTACAAAACTTATATAATTGTAATTACGCTGAAAATATAGTTACAAATGGAATATGATGGAATGGATTGTCGAGTCGACAATGAGTAAACTTTCATTGCCTTAAGTAGTTGTATTGTCTACTCATGTCATTTCAAAAGCTCAATTTGCAGGAGCACTGCGGGATTTGCAAAATGAGAGATCCAAGGCAGCACATTTGTTAAGGGGTTTTCATTTAAACAGGGCACACATATTCTACAAACCAGTGTTGGCAACTGCAAATTGTAGTTACCTTGACCACCCATTCATCAGTTCAATGTCCAACTCAAATTTCCAACAAAAAAGAGCCTAAGATCTGAAAGTCAGAAAAGGAGTTGGAAATGTGAGGTGTTGGTGCTTGAAAACAATTGAGTAAGATTGACACCAAATTGTCTGAAGTAAACAATTGTGAATTGGGCAAGGAGAACAAGATGGGTAAAGGACAAGTGGTCTCAAGTGATGTTGAGGACAAGGAGCTGTTAGATTCAGGTCTTGAGGAAATGCACAAGGCCAGTTCAAGTATACCGTGTGTATATATATGTATGTACATGTGACTGATGTTCAGCATTAAATAATTCTCAAAATGTTTGGCCAAAACATAGAAAATAATGCTCACAAATGGATTCCATTCCACAGTAATCACAGAATACATGCATTTACTGAGACATGGAGGAGAGAGGGATTCAGCTGCAATACGTAAACAGGAAGTTTATGTAAATCCTACCTGCTTGCAAAAGCTGAATAGAACTTGTACCATGAGAAGATTATCAAAAAGCATTTCCTCTCCCAGTGTGGGTGTGCTTGAAAACTTCTCATATGAGTATCTCACCTGCTCGTGGATGTGGCAAGATTTTTGAAAGCAAAGTCCAAAACAAAAATCCCATGTGTGATCTCTGTTTTTTCAATGCATTGGAGATTCAATCTAGTTTTCTTTGCAATTCTTGTCTTGAGAATAAGATTTTTGTTTTCTACAATCTAGACTTCAGGTTCAACAGAATGCAAACTTGAGGAATTGCTGGATTGTTCAACTTATTGGTTTCAGAATTCAGGTGAAGACTGGAAACAGAGTACAGAAAACTAGTTCAGAAAACCTTCGGTGTGGCAAGCTTTATGCTTGAATTGGCTTAACCCCTGACTTCCCTGCAATGGACGTCAGGTAGATTGTCCACACAAAGGAGCAGCAATTATTGAACAACACCTGATCCAACACCAGCAATGTGTGATTACATTCTCCATTTCTACTTTGAGATTGAAATTTGAACTTTGAGATTGCTGAACACATTTGAGTGATGGGAAATCCTTTATTATTCCAAACAATTCCAGTATTATTGTACAAATATTCTTTGCAATTACTATGTCCAAACCTCAACTGTAAGCCATAAGTGTTCTATTTGTGTTTTTGCAACTGAAAAAACAGCAGATTCCTTGCAGCAATTGCTTGGTAAAATTTGAAGGGGTATGTGAAAAGCTAGTGGCAATTATCTGATACCACTCACTGTCTTAATGCATGTCTTACTACATGCAGTAACATTAAGTTTCCAGTTCCTGATCTGCAACTTCCTTGATGTGAATGAATCATCAACTAGGTACCAATTTTTCATACCTGGAGGCGGATTGGGAAGTAACGAAATGTGATGAAGTCAAGCAAAGGCCAGAACATAAGTCCATGTTGCCAAGTGGGAAGCAAGTCACGTTTGAGCCTGTCTAGAATTTGTTGACCTCTCTCTCCTACATCTCCAAAATGGAGAACCCCAAAATAACCATTTGGCCATACTTTTCAGCTTCTTCATCAAAGCCATCTATCTCAGTGTTCTTCAAGCAAAAAAGAACCACATTCCACAACAGAAGTACAAAACTACTCTACAGAAGTAATCACAGAAGGATAATCACAGAAGCAAACCTGTACCTAGTGGCAACTCTTCTTTCAACAGCGATGGGATGTTGAAGGATTGTCAAGCTATATTTCAAAGATGAATTCACTCAGAACAAAGGGGTTCTTGTAGAGGTAGCTTCCAAGACATGGAAGACATACATACTGCATCAACAACCTAGGTTCAAGCAAGACAGGAGATAAGGGTTCTGTGTTTAAGATCTGACATCCTACAGAATTGATGGGTTTGGTTGTTGTTGGTGCTCTGAGGTTGTGTCGCTACAGATTGAGTTTTTTTAACATACCTTGAGCATAACCATTGATAGAGAAGAAAATGGTGTTGAAGCATGGGCCGAATACCAGTTGTCCTAAGGACACTTTCTTCACTATGCTCCATATATCTGGATTTGGAAATGTCCAGGACATGAGATTGAACCATAAATGAAGAGATGGCCCAGACATCAACAACCCTACTGCCAGCATGCGCATTGTCCTCCCCTTATCCCAATCTACTCTTGGCTCTCCTTTTGCAGCACTCCATCTTTCAATGCCCTGATTACGATCCAGAACTCCATCAATTCACCCAGCCTCCCAGAACAACAACACAATTCCATGCACAACAACTAGACTCTCATCTCAAAGCCCAAATTCTCTCATTACAAGAAGACAAAATCAATGAAGATATAAATACCCAGATGTGTTGTTGTGGACTAAACTTCCTTCTTTCCTTGCAAAATCCAGTTTGTGAAAAAACACAGTTTCTTGTTGAGAGAGAAAGTTTGTTCATGTTGCAACCTGAGCTGTGATGTCAGAGGCTGTAAAGAAAATGGCAGCAGTTACACTCTTGGTGGACATGGGATTCTTCTCTAACATCCTCAAGTACCATGTTCGAAAGCCACCAGAGGAGGATTCTGTTGATGGGTGGCTGCCGCTTGATGATGATGATGATGATGATGGAACTCCCCCAGAACTGGAAACACATCGTCGACCACCATGACCACCATTGTTATAATTCCCTGTTTTCATATGTCGTGCCGATAGTTTGGAAGGATTCTCTGCAGCAACAGCAGCAAAGTGGTGTCGAACTCTATTCCAATTCTGGTGTGGATCATAAACGGATTGTTGCAATCTGCTAATTCTTGAGGAAAAGAGCGGATTCAAGCGCAAGAGATGACGGCCACTTTGCCTTGTAAGTCTTTGCATACTTCCTTGTCTCCTATGCTCTTCTTCTTCTTCTTCACTTGGCTATTGCAATGTGCATGGGTTCTTGTCCTTGTCCTTCTTCACTTGGCTACAGCAATGTGCATGTGTTCTTGTTCTTGTTTTTTTGCACTTAGCTATGGCAATGTGCACACATGCTCTTGTTCTTGTTCTTGCTCTTCTTCACTTGGCTATGGCAATGTGCACACATTCTCTTCCTGTTCTTCTTGTTGTTCTTCACTTGGCTATGGCAAAACTATGGCAATGCGCATGTGTTTTTGCTCTTGTTGTTGTTCTTTCACTTGGCTATGGCAACCAACACACATTCTCTTCTTGTACTTCTTCTTCTTCAATTGGCTATGGCAATGTGCAAACAATCTCTTCTTGTTCTTCTTCACGTGGCTAGGACAATGTGCACACATGCTCTTGTCCTTTTTCTTCTTCTTCTTCAATTGGCTATGGCAATGTGTGTGCAATGAAACATGGTGCAAAACCAATTCATTTGAAAGGGGAAAAACAAAACCGTCATCAACTTTTTGTCCAAAATAGAGGCGATGGAAAGAAATTTATACAATTTACATACCTAATCAGTTTATTGGCTCTCTTTTGTGAGGAAGAGACTATGAAAGGATGTAGTTTTCATTTGGTCCTACCACACATTTTGAGGAGTGTTCACCAAGTGTTTCTTGGTGTGAATTGTGAGTTCATTTATGGGGAACTTCATGGAACATTTTCTATTTTACTTGGGTTGAACTTTGAACAATGTAGTTTTCATTCATTTGGTCATACATTTTGTTTTCTTAGCAATGTTTACTAGGTGTTGTTGTAGTGTGAACATTGAGTTTGTTTTCTTAGCAATGTTTACTAGGTGTTGTTGTGGTGTGAACATTGAGTTTGTTTCCGTGGAACTTCATGGAATGTTTTCTATTTTAATTACCTAAAACTTCTTGTAAGGAGAGAGAGACTATGGAATATGGTAGTTTTCATTCGATTCCATGTTTTGGGCATTGTTCATCAAGTGTTACGTAGTGTGAACCATGGGTTCAATTTGTGGGAACTTCGTGGAACATTTTTTGCATCAACTGGTTTGAACTTTGCCATAATGAGTTCAAATGCAGTTTGAACTAGACCCCCATTAAAGGCAGACTATCCAAACAATGTAGTTTTCATTTGGTTTCGCAATTTTGAGGAATGTTCACTAGGTTTTACTTATTGTGATATGCCTTCATTTCTAGAAGGTAACCTCATGCAACATTTTCTGTTTTAACTTGTTTTGAACTTGCCCTAAAGGAGGAGAGCCATTACATGTAATGGAAAATCATAAGGAATGAAGTAAATTCCATTTGGTCCCAAAAATACATTGGAGGACTAGTGAAAATTCCTTTCTGCGGAAATTCATGCAACATTTTCTATTTGAACTTGTTTGTCGTTTGAGCTTGCCATAAAGGGAACAACTATTGCGCCTATGTGTAGAGTAAAGCCCTTGCGGGCAGGCATTTACAGGAATGAGAGTGCTCCAAGCTGGAGCCAAGTCAGGCCCAATTCCCATGAATCCTGCCCCGGAGGGCTTTTTACACAGCATAAAAATTGACACTGTTCAAGACAAGAAGAAATCCCATAATACTTTCATGGATTAACATTAAAAATCCATTAATATTAGTATTATTTTCTAAATTTGCAATACAAAACAATCATATATACCTAACTAATATGAAAGGAGTAAGAACTGACTGTCCAAGGACTTGCCTACATTAAAAGATTGAAATATTTGATACCCTACCTGGATATTTGAAATTTCAAAAAAACATTAAAGACCCATTTCAGTTCTCTCTCTAAAAGAACAGACCTGTTGGTTCTTTAGGGCATTGTGAGAACCACCCAACACCCAACACGGAACTTGCGATCAAGGAGTAGAGCCATTACATGAGCCATTTGTTCAGTTGAGTAAGTTACTTGAGTTAGCGGTGATTCCAGTTGGTTTTTTTATTTTGACACTATTCTTTGTTTCTACTCCTGGATAATTGTTTTTATTTAAAGGAACCTTTAGTGAAATTCTGAAACAGATTCTTTAAGTTAATCTATTCATATCTCAATGAAGCATATTGAAGCCCAAAGTTATCCAACTTAAACATCAATTCATTACATATACTATATCACAAGTCTTGAAACATCAAAGTGTCCACAAAACCCTTTCCAACACCGAAACAAATGAAGAGTCTGTTAGTACTAGCAATTTGAAAGTTCTCTTGTCCTCAAGAGCTTGGATTAGCATCATCTACACAAATCTCAAAAGTGAATGATCATTTTTTCCAGAACCATGATTTACAGCTTTCTAAGTATCAACAGAAAAGGAAACCCACACCAAATTTTCAGAGCATTAAAGAAATTCCAAAACTATGTTATGTATAAGCATTTTTCAACAAAAGTTGAAGGGCAGTAAACCCATAAAAATCCCCTCTGGAAGGTAAAATTATTAGCATGGACATATCCTGATCCAGAGCAAGCTACAGATGAAGGACTCAGTTTTACATCCTACTCCATATTGCCATTGAAGAAGTCAGAAGAAAACATGGTTCAATTTTTCCCTCAAAATGAAGCATCTTAAAAAACATAGCCATTGAAGACTTGAAGCATAAACTGCCAGGCTGAATGTCCATTCAGAAATCAACAGGTACAAATGAACCTGGGTACAATAATTTCTCAGGTTTAGCATGCACAAGATTTACCCTGACATGTTACACTGCCCTTTGGCAGTGTAACATGCTTCACCTACTGCTGGCCAATCTTATGGCCTCTTTATTTTAAGGCTTGCTGACCTACTGTGTAAATATCAGCTACGCATCCAGTGACAGCTAATGTGGAACATTCTCTACACAATTTGAACCTAAAACTTTGAGATTGATATTTACATGTCTGAATTTCAGGTTTAGCCAGTTAGTTGAAGAAGCATCCTGACAATGCGTTACAAAGCTTTGCAAGTCAATGATACCTCCTGACAAAAACATTAAACTTAATCAGTGCATGCTTTCCTAACTGTGCTGATCAAAAAAATTGGAAGTGTCAGAGGAGTCACCTCAGTTGACAGTGATACACAATCGATCCAGTTGCACCCACTTGAATGCACATCGGTTTCTTAACTGGTTTATGGTTTGTGCAGCTGCATCAACAGCTCCTCGCACTGATGCCAGCTTCTGCTCTGCAGCCAGCTTTACAATTGGATCTGTTACCTGTTTTCCATCACAATAACTCATTGTCTTCAATCCCTTTGCTACCTCTATCCTCCATACATAGCTACATGACCTTCAATTTTGCAAACTATCACTAGCAAGCTACCCAATAGATTTTCAGCTCAGCTACTTCAACCAAGTGCTTGGATGAACAATGAGATTTGTCAGGAGATGAACATCAAAATGATCAGTCATATTGGAGGACACTCTAACAGAATGTATGGTCAGACAACTGCTGCTTACAGTATCAAGGGCTCGTGAGATGTCGAGTAAACGACAGAAGTGTGTAAGCTGCTTATAGAGGTCAACCTCAGTATGCTGCATCAAGAAACTCCTCCGCAATTAACAATTTAGGTGTGATTCCATTCTCAGAAGATTTAGTGGCACACATTCAATGGCCTAGAATTCAATGAATAATTCAGAAAGATAAAACAAGCCCAAAAATGAAATGAAGATATAAACTGTAGAGAGTCAGAAGGAAGGGGGATAAGATGGAAAGCTAACCTGGCGACGGAGATGGCCATTACAGCCAGGATACTGGGGGCAGACACTACCTCTCTCAGAATCCCCCAGAACTTGTAATGTGACATTCCGTGTGATGTGGCCACACATCTCATCATCACACTACACCATTAGACAGAAAGTCAGTTCACAAAACCAATCATCTTACTTATTACATGCACTTTTCAAACTGTGAAGTAGTTTACAATCTGAAACAAACTGAGCTGCAAGATCTTATCAAAATCTGATGATCTTATTACATACCATCATCCAGGCATCATAATACCGTGCAACAAATTCCTCTGCGCGTAGCTTCACCTGCATCAACATTGCAAGTTTTAAACTAAAAGTTTTGTCTCCTGCTACATCACAATGGCTATTCTCTTCCTGCACAACTGTTGCCTTGCAGTGTGCCTGATTCAAATATAGCACTCTCCAAAATAGAATTTGTCCTTGCAAGTGAGGAGTGTTCATTGTCTCATCCACTCCAATAACTGTTCTCCAACTTTCCTGGACTGTTTTCTTCTATACATTAAATCTGATCTGTGCCACTCTTACTCTGCTTCTATTCCCAGGTGTAACCTGCTCTACGACATAGTCAAAAGAGTTATTGGACCTTCCTACTCTCTAAGAAAGCCTGAAAAAAATGCCAAAAATGGTGATAATCTCTAATTCTATCTTCCAACATGTTTTAGTTGCAGAAAAAAGGACACTTGGTATGGTACATTCCTGCAGGTTGCTCACCTGATTAGCAAACATGGCAGGTGATGATCGTTTCAAGCCACCAGCTTCACGGCAAGCAGGGCACTTCAGAGGGTCATTGTGTTCTGAATCACTGGCAGTAGTGGGAGCTGTAAGAAGCTTGCTAACACCTTCAAAGGCATACCTCTTGCAGCAATCTAAGCACACTAGCTCCAAGGGTTCACAATGCCGATACCTGCCCAACCATAAACTTGTGAGCTTTCAGTCCCACTCAAATTGTTTCCATCAATATCACACCATCTGCTTGACCTGCTATTATTGTCCAGATTGAGCAGCAGGCCAGATACCAGAGGGGTAGAACGTACTGGTCATCATCATCAAGAATAGCAGCAGAGGAGAGAAGTGCTTCATCCCTTTCGCTGGTGTTCGTAGTGCCCTGGCGTTGATGGAACTGGCACATACAAGCAAAAAGCACTCTCAAGAGCGACTCAGATGAGACAACTGGACATGGTGAATCCTCCAAGGCACACTGATCACAGTTTGTATAGCACAGCCTAAGACATGTACATAAACTTGTCAGTCAGATGTGGAAATTCATCATAAATTGTTGCAGGAGATTGGGGATGTAGAAGTGAGTACACTGGACGCATCAAGCCCTAGACAGTCAGCAATATGAGCAGCATCAGTGCCCTCAATAGGTGCACAAAGTCGTGATACCACAGGATGTATCTGCACAACCATTTCACTCATCTCAGGAGTAAAGTTGTTTTCATGGGCAACATATGGTTGGCAGATCAGAAGATCTACCTACTTCTAGCTCTTGGTGAGTAAAGACTTCTGGTGGTTCAAGGTACAAGGCATATAAGAATGAGCCGACAGCAGGTGATCAAGCAAAACCTGCTGAGAGATGTAGTAATCAATATCAATCAACCAGTTCCCACTGTCCTGCTTAAGTTCATCTGGATGTCTTGCTCGATCGGCAATTCCAACTGAGGGAGTTGCCTCAGAACCCTGGAACAAGAGAAGCCAAGATTCAATACTTTGAAAATGACATTTGTCTTTGACTGAGATCCTTTCAACATTATCTACACACCAAAACAGCAGGATGAAATGTTATATAGATGCCAAACCTGCTCAATACAGATGATGTAAGGGACAGTATCGCCCACACAGCAACCAATCCGATGCCCACTCTGTTTCCGCCTCAAAGCAACCTGCAGACTCAAAATAGAATATGAGAGATTTGTACCTGATGATCTCTGAACCACATGTCAAAATGCCTAAACTGAAGACAAGGGCCAGAAGAGTGGGTGGTTACCTTGACATGAGGCTGGTTCTTAGCATCAGGGTAGTCCTCAGGTGGTTTCGTAAGGGTCTTGGTGATGATATACTTTTCTAGCTCTACTTGTCCACCCCGCATCTCCTCTTGCAACTGTGAATCAGCAAAAAGATTCTCAGCCAAAGTACCTCTACTACCTGTGCAATAAATGATATTTACCCCAATTTCCCCTTTGCTTTCAACTCTTATCCCTTGTCATAGTGAAGTCTTCATGAACAACCCAACCTTTCTTAGCTGGGAATGAATCGCCTCCACTACATCTTCCCGTGACCTGCACAGAATCCACAGTCGTCACTCCAGTTACACAGACATCATCAGAAAATAATATAGCATAAATGTGTGAGAAACCATATGAATCTTACTGAACAATTGACAAGTGGGGTATACCTGCCAGACAAAATTTGATCCAAGCAATAGTTTCCAATGTCCTTTGATAGTGAACTCCAGTCACGTCTGACAATGTCCAATCCTTTCTGTTCAATTACCTGTTCCCCAAAACATCCACCAACAATCCTGTAGATCAAACAGAAATTTAAAAAATAATAGTCATGAGGGACAAATCTGGTTCATTGTGCAGTCAACTTTGGATTGCACTTGATGGCAGCCTACTTCTTTCTTTTGACCAACATCATTTTCTCATAACCCCATGCAAATCAATGGGTTTGGAAATTTTCAATGAACAGCAGTCACAAGGAACAAGGCTGGACCCTGGCATATATACCTCTCGCATTGTGCCATCAGAGTTGGATAGCACTTTGACAGCAGCATACTTCTTCTTCTTGAGCAACAACATTCGTTTGTACACCCCATCCATATCAATCTCCAAAAGCCTGTACTTCTTATTCACCTGTCATGTTCACAAATATGTCTGAGATTTCAGCATGTTGGATGACAAAAGGATCGCTTCACTGAAGGGGGAGAACCTGTACCTCCTTAATGACTTTGACGGCTATGTTCTTTGCAGCTGCAAGATCATCAAGTCCTGTGTGTATCATGATGGAATCTGTGTCGCCATATATGACCTGTCATCATGATCAAATTGCCAAACCTTCAATTTCTGCATAATGGAGGGCTTGACTTATGAGTTCCAAAAGAAATAATGCAGTCAAACTATGCATGTTGAGAACTTTTTGCACAACCTCAGATGGTATCCATCTGAAGATTCACTCACACTCACGGTGAAGCAGAAACCCAAGCAAACATTCACTCCACATAAATAGAAACAATATCTTAAGGCTTGATGAAGTAACAATTCTTAACAACTGTTGAAGTAAGCATTATAGAATTGTGAGCACCTCCAGATTGAGTGTATTTTGGACAAGGTCCACTGTGCTCTGCAAGATCTCCCGCCCCTGCACACCATCTGAATGACCATAATGCACAACAGAAAAGATACTTGGAACAACAACTTTTGCTGCATTACCCTGCCTGTTAAGAAATCTGGAAGTCACAAATCCAGATCTGAATAACCCAACTAACAGAACCACTAATCTGATACATTATCATAGGAGAGCTTCAGTACCTGTGAAGTGATGAGCTCTGCAATTGGCTTTGCATAAAAACGAGAATTTGTAAAGCCCAGACATCCGTACATGCTGCCACAGCAAAAACCCAGCACCATTATACACAAAAAGCCACCTATAGTGGCATGACCTCACCTCTTGTATATTGTGATGTAGATGACACCAATACACAAAATGATAGTGTTTCCAGATTTATTCAAGAAGAACCTGTTGGCAGTAAGTTTGAGGGCCTGCTGCTGAATGTCTAGCTGTTGGTATTTAAGAATGTCTGAAGTGCGCTTCAGCCAACCTTTGACCTGCTTCCTCCTCTCTACTAATCCCTTCAAAACCTGTCCCATGAAGGGATTGCTTGCTTTATCAGAGAAGACAAAATGTTCACGATGAAATTGAAAACTCATTATTGCATGAGTTTTTAAGACAGCAATGGCAATGAGAAATAATGAGAAATACTGATAAGTGTAGGAAATATGAAGACCTGAGGAAGAACACCAGGTGTCTCACTGGATGGTAAGGTTGGGATAGATCCATCATTAGGTCGGTCCACTGTTGTAAAACATACATTATACTCCTGCATGGCCACTTAATATTAGACGTCCACTATGCAGACACTGAAATGCAGTGACACTGAAAGTAGCATTAGTGATCCCTTAATGACTACAACTGCTATTGACTACATCCCAAGCAGACATAGAAATGGACTTGCCAATACTCCCAAATCGAAAAACAGGACAACCCAGAATGAGCTGTATAGACAGTTAACAGATTCACCTGAATAATGGAAGGATAAAGGCTGTTGAAATCAAGGAGCAGGACAAATCTGTCATAGAGACCCTTTTTAGGTTCGAGCACCAAGCCCCCAAGATATGCAGGGCCTCTTTTACGCTGCTTGCCAGTTGCATCACTTGGAGCAGCTTCAAATGGTTCATCTTCTTCACCCTCCATGCCCTCATCAGGCCGTATTGCATTTTTGCGCTTGTTTGCTTGATTTTCCTTCTCACGTTGTGAAATTTTGTCAGGCACGATGAATTTACGGATGTGAAACTCATGAAGCAGAAGATATTCCACTCTCTGTGCTCTTGCTCCCTGTCACCACCCAGACAGCCAAATTCTTGGATTCCACCCCAACAAAACCTAAAAAAGGGTTTTTCATGCAGTTTTAATCACAAAGCAGGTATTCTGAGTTGATCTGACTACTCATCAGTTGGGTAAGAGTTGTCAGGCTAGTAGTCATTGCAAAATAACAATAGCTAGCGATGAGTCTTCAGCCCATCAATTGGCATGATATAGCTACCTGAAGGGTCCTACTCCACAAGTTACCACTGATGTTGGTCAGCTGCCGAGTCAAAGGCAACACACTGAGATGGAACATCAGTCCCAATGCTAGCCATGCATCTGTTTCTCCTGACTCAATCTGCAATTAATTACAAAAGGTGGGAAAAATCAGAATGGATTGCATCCAGATTCCAGTCAAAAGACCAACTGCTATTCATCTTGAAGTAGGTCATAAAATGCATGCACTATAAGTTGTAGCTTGGGGAATGTGTGAAAAGGAGAGTGGACAAACCAGTTCCAAGAGAGTTGTAGATGCTTGGTACATGCCCAAAATCTCCGAGGGCACCAACTCCTTTCTGTCTCGACCCAGCTGGCTCTTTGATAGTGCTGTAAGAGTATAGCTAACCTGCACTCACCATATACTGCACTTTATAATTGCTAATCTTTTCAACTTTCCAGATATCTCTTTTTTCAATCAGTTGCAATCACAATATCAATGGTTGCAAATATTTTTCCCAGGTACACATGGAAAATTACCTCTCTCAAAAGCTCACGAGATGACACATATGTGTCACAGAGAAGGCGGCCAGCAATGCAAGCCATCGCACCAGGACCAGCACCAGCACCAAAAGTTGCACCACCTCCAGTAAGGCGGGGCATCTGTGAGCGCTTTAACCTCCCTACTTTGGACCACATATCGTTTGCTACTTTGCAGGCCTGTACAAAAAGACTACAAATTAAACCTCCAAAAATGGGCTTGGGTTTATGGTCCAAAGTTCAGAGTCCACTATATGTGAACAAAATCTCCATAACCACAATTTGAAGGTGACACAACAATGAGTGCAGTCATAACCTTATGAGAGTCACTCACAATGTGTCAGACCATCACCTTTGTCATGAATTGCAGTGAGGAGCTGCCATGACTACCCACTGACTTCATCAGCTCCATGGTCTCATGGATGTAGATAGTATATAACAATCATCCAAAAATCTGGGCAAACCAAAGTTCAGTCTAATTCCTCTTATTTGCAAAAGCAACAAAGTAAGGATTCTTAACGAAGCTCACCAAAAGTTGACTCTGGATTTATACACACAAACTATGCATGACTTCCACGATGAGAGATCAAGTTCTTACCTGCAGGCGATGCAGTAAGACATCAAGGTCAAAGCCTGAGATGTTATGGCCCACCAGCACATCAGGGTCAACCTGATGCAATTTGATCATAAGATGATTCAACAGCGCTCTCTCACTGCAACCCAACCCTTTACCCTCTGGATCAGCAACTGCCACGTTTTCCCTTGTCATACATCCTTAGGTTGCCTCAATGTATTTGCTGCTTGGAAAGTTCACATCAAATGCAATCAGACCTGCTTTCAGAGCTAAGAACAGTACAACCCGCTTTGCTGTTTATTTGTGTGACTTCTGACATGAACCCCATAGGGAAAATACCACCATCCAGCTTGCGCACAATGCTGAAGTGGCTCAGCATCTCTGGCTTGTTCCACTCTGCTAGTGGCATGGGCATGTCAACCTGTTCATGCCCCAAACCAATGCTTGTCATTTCAAACCTCTGACCTGAACTATGAAACTGTGGCATTTTCTAGATGAATTGCAGTGTTACACTTTTGCTCAGCTAATAAAAGGTGATGCTAACAAATGGACATTGTGTACCTTAACTTGCTTGCAATAGACCACAGAGACAGAGGCAACTTCATTGACATTATGCTTGTGATTCATGACAGTCTTAAGATTGATGGCAGCCACCACCAGTGGTGGTATCTCTCCTGGGCCCTTTCCTGGAGGAGCCACCATGATACTCTTTGGATCCTCCACAGACACCTCCAGCTTACACCAGCTTACCTACACACCGAAAAGATACCTCCACATTATGATCTGTATACTTCCAATGAAGTTGCCTGGCCTGTGCAGCTTCACAAGAACAAGCCCAAGTTGTCCCAATCATACTCATGTGACTGGAAGATTAAAAGCTCAATACCTGTGAAGAGCCAGTGCAACGCCGAGGATTGTCAATGGAGAGCCAGCAGGGCCCTTTCATTTTCCTCTTAATCAAAAGAAGCTCCATCGCACTGCCAACCCAATCAACAACCAAAAGATCCAACCCCAGATCACTTATTCTAATATTTCTCTGGATCCAATAGATCTGTGCACTGATGATGAGACTCTGAATGTTAATCCTTGAAATTAAGAAAAGGATGCAACTCAAGTGGAAGATAAGACTTGAATGACAATACCTTGTGCGTGTCCCAAAAAGTTTCACAAAATTCTCCCCCTTGAGATCCAAAGGGAGAGGTGGATCCTGCAGGGAACAGCACAAAACACACTTCTGAAAACCTAATACAAGATATCCATAGATATCATTCAAGCTATTAGATAATAATGTGAAATTGAAGGGCCTGGAAAAGTGCAGCTTGGAACCTTGAATGGGTAACTGAGCTTCACAAAGTAGTGCTCACCAGTCGCCACCTCTGAGCTGTCAAAAGCATATGAGCGCTGCCACAGGCACAGGTGGAGCTAGGTGAGAGAAAGAGTTTTTAACTGGATGCCCTCCCTCTAAAGCAGGACACAAAGGAATTGGGCTTTGAGACAATATGGATGAAATACCTTGACAGGGTGCATGCTGAACTTAACCACATCCATGTCCATAAGCTTCTCAGCCAGCTCCTGCTTCAGTCCTGTTGCAAGCTCCTGCAACATGGGTCCAAAACTGCATCGGTAACTGCTTAAGACGAATAAAAAGTTACAGGATTCAACAAGTACAATTACAATTAGACAAGAGACTGGTCTTATACAAGTGAGAGGGACTGAACCTGGAGCTTTGCATTCAATGCTGATGTCTCAACTGGGCCACCTGCATTGGCTGCTTGTTCGAGTTCTGAAAGAACATCCGAGGGAAATACAGAGGGTGCAGGCACAGCAAACACACAACGCTGCATGTTGTGAACCACCACACAACAGCTCTCATACTTGTCCCCAACCAGCACCTGCAAGAACTTTCTGTCCAGCTTAAGCACACTTACATAGGACAAAGTCAACAATGACAATAAGAAATACTGCAGATAATGATGTTTCACGTGACAAGCACCTTTCCAAAGAGGTAGAGACTGCCAGGACTAGCCCCGAACGCTTCTTCATGAGCATCAATGAGGAAGAATGAGAGCCTGCCACTAGCATCCAAAGGCAAAGAATTGGCATCAGATGTAGCTGCAGCCTTATTGACACCTTCCTCTCCCTTCATTGATTTCTTATCTGTTCTCTGCTTGGTGACCCCCTTGCTTATTGTTTGCCATGCTGCTGTTGCCCCCTTTCCTGTGTCTACAACTGGTGTGATTTTTGCATTCAAACCAGTTAGAGCCTCCTCTTTTTGTGATGTTGCCACCGCTGGTGCATCACTACCATCAGAGAACTTCTCTTGTGCCACCATTGCCTTTGGTTCAACTTCCTTTTGCACAGTTTCTTGAGTTGATGGAGCATCAGTTTTACCTTCCAGCATAGGCATTACCTCAGGTACATGAACCTCTGGAAAGTCCTCGTTTGTATGTAGAGGACTAGCATCATGATTTTCCTGAAGACAAAAAAGATGCATGACATGCTCAGGATCACCTCCTGCTGGAATTTTATGTGGAAGCCTCAGATAGAAGAGCAAATGTGTTGCAAACACCCATGGCTATATAGAGTTCTCAATTCTACAAGGGATAAACAGGTGAACATCGTCTGATGGCAGAAGCTGGAATGGGAAATTGCAACAGAGAACACAAGAGCACAAGGACAAAGTGGTTGTGAAGCTTGTTCGTGCATACCTGAGCAATTCTTCCATAGCCGTTGGAACCAGGTCCTTCTTGTCGAGCCAGAACAGGTCCCTGTTCCACAACAGCAGGAGCAGTCCGAGAGCTATGCATTCCTGCAAGCAGTTATTGATTCCTGGCAGTATGAGGAGCTGAGATGTAC
>Ga0209208_10005235_pt1 | contig 18137 bp, 14 predicted proteins | sample S1TSphfallax_3_FD_187694 | JGI IMG/M metagenome (GOLD analysis project Ga0209208, IMG submission 187694) | Host-associated microbial communities from peat moss isolated from Minnesota, USA - S1T2_Fd - Sphagnum fallax MG (SPAdes) (version 2) | ecosystem: Host-associated > Plants > Peat moss >... | reverse complement strand
TACCTACCTATAGAAAAAGTATCAAACAGTAGTGTTAGGCGGGTATTTCATTTTATTAATACTGATAGGTTCTTTGTTTTTTAATATATTTCAAAATCAGAGAATTGTCGATCTGCATTTTGAAAAAAAAAAAAATTTTAAATTTGAAGGACCTTGAAGAATTGCAGGTAAATTTCATGCAAGACCAACAATTCTTTCAAAAAAATTTTTTTTTTTTAAATTGGACGATTGTGGCCATATTTTGGAATTGGGTATTTCGAGTTTTGAGAGTTATGGTTTATGAGCTTTTAAGAACCGCCCTGGTACCCGGTGAGGGTATGGTGGCAGTTCTTTTTTTATAATGATGCCCACCTGCCCAACAATGGTAGGTTATCTATCTGCCCGCACCAACCAACGAGGTGACCGAAACTAATAAAATTAAGGCTGCCCATTTTTTAAAACTCTGCCATTTGAATTGGCGTAAAAAGCCACTAGAAGTGACCCACATGGGCAACTTCAAGTTCCACAAAGCGCACTTTCTATGCACGACTAATAGTAGACGACGCGTATCTCTGGGTAGGTACGTACATACCGTCGGGGATACGTACAAGGACGACGACTGAGTGTTTTGAGCTTCGCGAGCCACGCTCGTGGAAGAAGCTCTCTCTCTCTCTTCTCTCTCTTCTCTCTCTCTCCCTCTCCGCAGTCATCATAGACACAGTTTGCTTTCGATTTTCCGGTGTCTTTTTTGCGTGATTTGCATGCTGTTTTCACCGCTGAGACGTCCCCAGTTTACTCCGACACGGACCTGCTCGATTCATATTTTATGCACTGTTTGGTGGATAATGCTTTATTGTCGGGTTGCAGTCGAGATGAAGTGCTGCTTGCAGTGAATCAGGCCGCGCTGCTTGGTATATAAGAGTGTATTTCCGGGGACTTCTCTTGGCTGGATCTAGTGTCCTTCAGGAGCGTAACTATGTTTCATCTGTGATGATTTGGTCTCTGCTTCCGGGATTGCTTCAGGTTAGTCGTCTTCTTTGACCTTTTCTCTTTCTAGCAGACTAATATTCTGGGATGTATATGTGTGTGTGTGTGTGTGTGTTTTTTTTTCCTCTGTATTTCTGTACCTCTTTTTTTTCCCCCTTTCTTTTGCATCTAGGATGTGTGATCGTTGTGGAAGAGAAGTTCACCTGCTACTTTTTTTTCTTTTTTTTTGTTACTCTGGCTTTTAGGCGCTTCTTTGTCTCTGGCTTTTTGTTTCTGTCTCCGATGTAGGATTTTATTTTATTTTTTGGTCTTTTGGCGTAGATGACTGCAGCAGTTTCTGTCTTGCTTCTTTCTGTGACTTTGTTTCTGTCTCCGAGGAAGGAATTCCTTTGAGCTTTTGGCGTAAATGATGACTGCCGGAGTATACTCTGCCTTTTAGAATATTACCGTCGCTCAGGTAAGGGAATGCTCCAACATTGTAGCCCTTGAAGAGTTTCTAGACATAGGTGCGAAGTTAAAAGCCCTCGAAGTAGCATTCTCCTGCATCATTCATGCGTTTTGATGGTGGTACCATCCACAACCAACGGTGGTCTACGGCAAAAGAATGCAGGAGGCTATTGTAGGAAGCGGACTGTCTTTTTCTGGTCTTAAGGATGCAGTTTGGTTAACTCACTGTTTCTAAGCTCATCTAAAGAGTTTGTAGCTCTGCTCAAAGCACAATTTAATCTGTTAGACTAGACAGTAAAAGCCTATTTTGGCAGTCATTTGGTGAAACAGAAAAAATGTATGGGGAAGGAAATACCAGATGGCTCATGAGATAATCCCACATGCAGCAGCGCTGTATTCAATCCCTCTGTCAGTGCAACAAGCACCTCTAATCATCCTGGTGTTCCATCTCTTCAATGTATTGTTCAGCCAGCCAGCCAAGCAACATCATAGGAGAGTCTTCCCTTCCTGCCAGTCTTGTGACAAAAACTCAGTCCGCAGGTTAATGTCTGACATTAACCAGCCACTGGCAGGAGCTGGCAAAGACATGTGTGACTGTCTCTATTGTTCAAACCATACTTCAGGTTTTATGTGTATTTTTCAGTTGTCGGGTCACCTTTTCCTGTTTACCATTATGTTGTCAAATCTGAAATCTCTGTAACTATGTTCTTGGGTCATCTCTCAATTGTGTTCAGTTACATTGATCATAAGAAAAGGAAATTCCTCTTTACTTATCAAAGCATTTCCATCACGGTGTTCCAACTGACATGCAGCTTGCTGTATATATTCATGTGTATAACTGTCTAGGCACTTTGGCTGACTGTTTGTGGTGACCCCAAATTTCCTTACAACCATGGAGGGTTGAGTCACATTGGCATCCTGGTCCCAATCAAAAACCAGTTATGTTGTCTTAAGTCTCTATGTTCTATTTCCTTCATGAAACAACTCTTGAAACATCTGAAATGAAGTTGTCTTTGTATATCTGTACAGTCAGTCAGAAGCTGCAGAAGAAGGTAGGGGAGATTTCTGTTACAATCTGGGACTGACTTCATCCTCAAAAGTGCATGAGATCAGGAGGCACTTGGAATCTCCACATAGATCAGCTCTTACTTGAAAACTTCAAATAAGATGGCTCCATCAGAGACAGACAACTTTCCATCAACTCCTGGAAAGGTAATCTGCTCTCTTCATCTATGTATGGCTCATTATATCTGTCCCACCTGCATGATCTTTCCATGTTTCTTTGTATTTAAGAGTAAGTAGGTTAACATTAATAGTGAAAAAATGTGACTGTAGTTTCACTACTGATACCTGGTATTTCATTGATTTTTTGGAGGGATGATGGTTTCAGTCACTGGATTGTTCTTTTGGAGGGGTTCAGCATAACCCTCTCTGTGTGACTTTCAATCTCTTTTCTTTTCAGAGGCCAAAGTAATCCTCAGGTTCATCCTTGCAGGTGAAAATGGATCGTAGTAACTATTTTGGTCGAGTAGCCTCCCGTTGGCATGCAACAGCCTCAGCAAGGCTTCTCTCCGGCTCAGCTATTCTCCTTGCTTTGACACTTTTTGTCTTGTTCCGCATCAGTTCATACACTGTTGCTGGTCGATACATGACAGGAGCAAACTCTGTTCCAATTGCTTTCAAGCCAGATCATGTTTGGGAAACAAGGGTGCGACAGTCTTGCCTCCCAAAGAAGGATGAGGGTTTGATTGTTCTTGTCACTGGTGCAGCAGGCTTTGTGGGGACTCATGTGTCTCTGGCTTTAAAGAAGAGAGGAGATGGAGTTCTGGGAATTGACAACTTCAACAGCTACTATGAGGTCTCTCTGAAGCGAGCAAGGCAAGCACTTCTGGAGAAGCAAGAGATATTCATTATTGAGGGTGACATTAATAACAAGGAGCTCTTAAAGACCCTCTTTGATCTAATCCAGTTCACACATTTGATGCATCTCGCTGCTCAGGCTGGTGTTCGCTATGCTATGCAGAACCCTGGCTCATATGTCCACAGCAACATTGCTGGCCTCATCACACTTTTGGAGGTCTGCAAGGATGCAAATCCACAACCAGCAATTGTGTGGGCATCATCGAGTTCAGTGTATGGGCTGAACAGTAAGGTATGTATGCTCTGCACATGTTCCAAATAGGACTGTATCTTGCTGTTTGTGATTTTGATTCCATCTCACAGTATGGGCTCCTGTGGATGGGAGTCAGAGCTGGTGACATTTGGACAAAGAACCTTGTGAGGAACATTTGGACAAAGAACCTTGTGAGGAACATTTGGACAAAGAACCTTGTGAAGACCCTGCTGAAGATTGCTGCAGTGACTTTGTTTCATATTGATTGTTGCTTCATATTATGTGTAGGGTAATGCCCTGACAGCAGGGCACTTTTCCCAGTGAACCAATGGCAGATGTGCATTATGCATGTACAGAGATACCTGACAATGTGTAAGGTGCCTCCCTACGTGCATAAAGTGCCTCTGTATGGCACCCAGCTTGTGCAGAGAAGATTATTCTATGGAAGGCACCCTAAAAACCAGAGTGCTTTATATTTCAGAATTGGTCTCAGAAACCTATATGTGAACTTCATGGTTCTGTCTGCCCCTTTCAGACATAAAATGGTTTGCACTTATTACATGGTCTAGGCATGCAGGAACTGAGTGCCCGGAGACACTTCAAATGAGTGAATAGAGCCCTGCAGAGGAGCTTTTACTGCAGTGGGTTGGAAAGTGGACATACTGACTGCAAATTGTTGACCAATGGGAGGAAAAAGTAATTGCTGCTTGCTCATTCTAGGTTAAATCCTTGTTAGAAGGAACACAACAAAGATGCTCCTTGAAGGTTTGCTGACCATGAGGTTGTTTGATTGAGGTGGAACATTTTGGTCACTGACAGCATGATTGGAGAAGCTGTTTCTTTATGGTCAATCCCAAGCTTTTTGCTCTCTCATCTTGAATCAACACTCAGTTGGTCTTGAACTGGAATTAAGGTCTTTCTTATGAAATGCAGGTGCCTTTCTCTGAGAATGACCGAACTGACCAACCAGCAAGCCTTTATGCAGCAACCAAGAAGGCGGGTGAGGAAATTGCCCACACATATAATCACATATATGGGCTTTCTATAACTGGCCTACGGTTCTTCACAGTCTATGGGCCTTGGGGGCGGCCAGACATGGCCTACTTTTCATTCACCCGTGATATTCTCAAAGGCAAACCGATCACTATCTACCAGGGCTCCAACAAGCAAGATTTGGCACGGGATTTCACATATATCGATGATGTTGTGAAGGGCTGTGTGGCTTCACTTGATACAACAGGAATGAGCACTGGAAGTGGGGGTAAGAAGAAGGGTCCGGCACCATTACGGATCTTTAATCTGGGTAACACGTCACCTGTTACAGTGCCTAACTTGGTCAGCATTCTTGAAAAGCACCTTAAGGTGAAAGCCAAGAAGAATGTGATCAAAATGCCCAGAAATGGGGATGTTCCTTTCACACACGCTAATGTGTCCCTTGCCCATGGTCAACTAGGCTACAATCCCACGACCAACCTGGAGATAGGTCTGAAGAGATTTGTTAAGTGGTATTTGAGTTACCATGGTTTGGAGCGACCTGTGAAAAGCCGAAGGCTGTAGCAGGGTGATCATCAGTATAATTGAGGATTCTAGGAGTGATTTCTTTCACTGTTCTGAACAGTGCTACTTAATGAAAAGGGGGGTTTGGGGGATGGTGTATGCGAGTTGGAGAATGGAGGTGAATACAAGTTAGCAGGAAAATGCTGCTACAGATTTTTGGAGCTTAGATCAGATGGGGACTATTTCCATATGGCCAAGAAACATGGTGCTCAAGTAGAGGCATATAAACTACAGAATATTAGATATTGAAGGGCAACTCAGATGGTTTATTGCTCTTTAGTAATCACTTGTGCCCTACTCCAGGCAGGATCTGTACATATCCTTTCCATGACTTGTCTGATTTGGATGTCCTGACAACCCGTCACTCTTTTGTGTGAGGCTTTACCATGGCCCATGTTTTTTACACTGGATTCCCAAAGCTGGCTATTTTCTTTTTGTTCAGCATATCTTTTTGATGTCTTAGAACAGTCGGTGTTTAAATTACAATCATTGAACTTGAAGGTCTTCACATTCATTAGCTCTCATGCTCATGATTATAGTGGTAATCTGTTACTCTGGTTGTGTAAATTCAGGTACCTATTTGAAAGTTAAATTTCAGAAACCTTTGCAATTTGTCAGTTCCATGTGCAGATAGATTTCATATGCTCAGGAGTGACCAGAGGACTTCTGGCCGAGGGATGATGGTCATTTGTTTTGGAAATTCTGCTGTCAGCAATTGTTTCCATCGATCGTCACAAGACAGGTTAGTTGTATCTCCATGTTTCTCATTCTATGATGTCACCAATTTGCTAGCAGCTTTGGTCCATCTTGACATGCAAAGATCATTCTTAAAATAATTTTGATGAGAACAGTATATGTGCTTCAATCAGTCACTCACATACTATATTAAGAACAAAGGATGGATGACAGCTCAATGCTTGGAAGAGGTGTTTTTCCATCACAGTGGACATAACTTATCATGTAGGCAAGAAAGACAGTGGTGATTCTCTTGAGTTTGTAAAGAACTTGTTCAATTGTTCTCTTCCAATTTTTTTTCAAGCAGGGAAAGAAGTTAAATGAATGGGCTTGTTGGATTGAAGAAAAGCAGACACCCTTGACCGACTGACATTTCTACTTTTCCTGTTCTTGTCAATTGCAGATACCATATGCGACAGCTACCAGGCCTTGAGACAGTGTGCAGAAGTTGATGGGGTTCATCCAGTCTTGCAAATCCTCCCTGGGACACCATCGATACAGCCTATTAAACAGTTGTTATTGTTCAAAGATACAACGTTCTATAGAACAGAAGAACAGAAGCTGCATTCCTCCTGTACAATAGCCATGATAGTGCTATCGCAACTCATATCAATCATATGCAGCTCATAGCATGATGGTTCTGCCCCTTCTGGCAAGTTCAAAGTTGAAACCAGTACAATATAGGAAGGCAGCCACTGCCTTCCCTTTATAATTGATATGACTGTCATAGCAACTCATATGAATCACATGCTGCTCGTAGCATAATGGCTCTGGGCCGGCCCTCTGGCAAGTTCAAACCAGCAAGAGTTAAAATAGGAAATGCTCCCCAAAAAAAGGAACTCACAATTTAGTTCACAGTAACACTTGATGAGCACTCCCTCAAAATCTGGGATCTACTTGGTAAACACTAAACACTACCATTCACTACAAAAAAAAAAATGTGGGACCAAATGAAAACTGCATGTTGTGTAGTTTCACAGACATCAACACGTGAAACATCCACACAAAAAACCAAACATGGCAGGTTGGATGGTGTGTGGACATGAAACACAATTTTTTGAGTTGTCTTCCTATATGCCATAGCTAACTAACCATGGCGGTTATAGCTAATGTACTAAACCATCTACCTACCTAGTAGCCACCAAGTGCCTTACCTACTAATGACCTGCATGGTAACCCACTAACCACTGAAATTCCACTACCCACTTACCTACTATACAACAGCACCCAAATGCCTACCTACCTACCTACCTGCCTACCTACCTACTTATTAACGGACCTACATATCTGCTTACATTGAAGTTAGGTCAGCCCATTTAGGGCTCTTGTTAGATCTATTACTTTATGTAGAATTGGCTAGTGTGGCAGATTTGTCCAAAAAAGACTCTTTTTTTTTAATGCTGTATTCCAGCAGCATCTAGGGTGCGGTGCACACATAGGCTTTTGCCCTAATGAGCTTTGCCTACTAATGACTTGCTAGGGCCCCATGCTAGGAGCCGGAATGGGCTCTATCTAGCTGTGCCCCTCTCTAGTAAGGGCTCTAGTACATTACTTATCTTCTAGCCACTTGCACTGACCAAAGGGCACTTCTCAAGGAGGTTTTTTGTCCATTGGGGACGTCCAACGTGTCTGAGACTCAACTGTCCCAAGTGTAAAAATTCCAAATCAGATACTCTTCTCTGATCTTCTTGATTATCCCAAGAATTGTGGGGGGAATGTCATGCACTTCATGCTCAGCACAGCATCAGCCACATGTTTTGCCATCCTACCAATACCTTCTTGACACTACCACCATCATCACAAGTTCAAACTGGTGGATGATGATGATGATGATGATGATGAGTATGCAAGGAAGATGCTTAATCAGCTACATGTCAAAAGTATTGCTTGCTTCTTTTTTTATCTATCTGCCTTCAGCTCAATCCATCTAAGAAAAAGATGGGAGGATAGATGGATGGATGCTGTCTCCAGACACACTTTGGGTCCTCTTCTTATGCAGGTTTTTTTGAAATCTGTCGGATGTGTAATTGACACCTTACAGATTTCCCAAGACGTGCATAAACAAGAACCAAAACGTGTGTCTGACCGAACAACGAGATGTGTATGGTGCAGCACCAGACACATCTTGTTCAGGGCAGAATAGACACAGTCAGGAAAAAAGAAGAAGAAGAAGAAGAAGAAGCAGGCAGCCGTTTTGTACTGCTTGCAACAAAAGACACGTTAGCTGGCCTTATGGGGGTGTGTGTGTGTGGTGATGGTGCCAGATTCTGGCTTTCACCACCAGTCAGGTAGACCGGCCCATTACTGATCGCCTGCCTATCTATGATCGAACATTTATTTATATTTTCATCATATGTGCTTGATTTTGAGTGATTCAAAATGTTATGGGAGCGTGACCTCAAGCTCTAGAAATCATCTTTGAAGTTCAAAAGGAAAAAGGAGTAATGAAAAAATAACAAGAAGAAAAATAAGCTTTCCAACTTACAAAATGTGTATGTATGTGCTTTTTTTTTTCCCTCTTCTCGTTGGACTCTTCTTACTTTCAAACCTTGTAACTTTCTTTCTTTTTATTCATTTTTAAACGATTTAAAGTGCTATAGGAGCACCACCTAAAGTTATACAACTCTTCTTTGAACTCTAATAGCTACAAGACAACATACAAGGAACTTTCTTGGTATTCAGGAACCAGCCTTTGTAATGTTCAGTGGTTTGTTTTTTTAGTTCTTGACCTCTTTATTTATTTTGAGGGGTTGTAACTTTCTCATTTCTAATCTGTTTTCGACAATTGTTAGTGTGTCAGATGCGTCAAGAGGAGGGGTTCAAGTTTTGTTTGAACACCAGAAACAACAGAGCCCTCCCCTTGGATCTGGCGTGCCCTGAGCGCCTAAGTGTTTGGTCACTGGTCAGTCTACCCTAGGGTTTGGTAGGTTTGCAAGAATTTTAGAGAATGAATGAAAAATGCTAGAATGGGACCATTCTTTTTTAATGTTTTGCAGAATAGAGTTCTGTGTAAGCTGAAGATGTTTTTTTTTTCGGGCCAATGGGGTTACTGGATTTGGTGTTCTGAATTTGTTAGCTTTGATTTGCTTTCTCAGAGATGCAGCATTTGTATGATTGGTACCTAAAGACATTCTATTATTGTTTTTTTGTTGTTTTGTGTGATTTGTTGTAGCTGACCACCTCACAAGAGTTGTGATCTTGTGGGCTCCATCATCATCATCATCACCTTCTTAATTTATATGTGGGGGTTTTGCTTCAACAGAGAGTCTCAACTGTTCCTCACTTCCCGCTCTTTCTTGCATTAGAAATACAATACTGAAGTCTCTATTCAGGGAGAAGAGAAGGGATCGAGAATACCGCAATTGGGAAGTTGACATTCATTCGGAAGGTGGCACAGATACACACAAAGAGAGAGAGACAGACAGACAGACAGAGATCCGGAGGGAGCATTAAAGAGAAGACCCAACAAGGGACATAAACATGGGATTGCTGCCTTGCTCAGATGGTGTAGACACAGTAGTGGTGAAAACATCTCGTGATATTTGTGAAGCCAAAGGAGGGGGGAAGAAGAAGCAAGACAAACAGCAAGCTCTTCTCACTCCCTATCAGTTGGGCCCTTTCCATCTTGCTCACAGGTGAGTAAGTGAGCGAGCTTTGAGGATTGCTTTTGTTCTCATGCATGGGTTTGTTGGGTTTAGAAACTTTTTGGGTTCGAACGAGTAGTTTCTCTAAGAGAAGAGCCTGAGATTGGCAGATGGGTGTTTTGCTCATTTATGGACCCTGAGTTCGATCTTTGAAAGAAGAAAAAAAAAAAAACAAGCTGCTGCTCCCCACTTCACTTCCTTTCCCTCCTTGAATAACCCTGCTAACAAACCTTGATTCAAGTTGTGGCAGTAATTAAAGAGCAGCAGAGATTGAGAAGTGGGTCGTGAATATCTCAGTGTAGATAAGTAAATATCTTCATACCTATGGCTTACCTTTGTTGAAGAAGATCCAACTCTCAAACTTTGAGTGCCAAGGGGTTTTCTCGGTCTCCTTCTCTTCTTATCTTTTGTTACTCAGAAATTTGCTCTTTTTCTTTTGTCATCTGAACAGAGATTCTCTTGTCTCTTGCACTTTTGCCACTCAGGCTCTGTCCTTTTGCTTCAGTCATCTGAACATGTGTCTGAAGGTTAGCCGTGTGTATGTGCGCGCGCGCGCGCGCGTGCCTGCGAGAGAGAGAGAGAGAGAGAGAGAGAGAGTGTGTGTGTGTGTGTGTGTGTGTGTTATCCTTGTCAGGGTGAGTGACATTCATTTTCTAGAGTTTTTCCATTTTGGATGTTCTTTGTGAAATTTCACCAATGTGATGACAATTTCAGCATATTAATGATGAGTCTCTTCATGTTATTCAAGTCAAGGTAATGAAGAGCAACTTCTGCAGCATATCAGGCCCAAAGTTCCAAGTTGGTCACTGAAGAGAAGAAAGTTTTTTAGTACTATGAAATGGAATAGTGTTGGGAAAAAATTTGAACGCAATTTTTTGTGCCCAAGGGATTGGAAAGCTTCCTCTTGGATTGATGAAGAGTGCCCAGTACTTTGGCATATGTGAAATCAGTCACTGTGAAGGTGACCTTTGTAATGATCTGAAAATAAGAACTTCATCTGGGGGAAGCTTGCAGGATTGTACATGCACCAATAACAAGGTGTCGGGCTCCAGGAGGTGTACCTCAACCTGAGACAGCTGTGTACTATGCTCAGCGTTCCACTAATCAGGGCCTGCTCATTAGTGAGGCGACCGATGTCATGCCTGCCATATCAGAGTATGGCTTTTTTATTTCTCTCAAAGTATTGCCTTCATATTGTTTCACTTCTTTGTGCACATTAAATTACTGGTGTCAGACTACTGGTCGGGAAGAACATTTCCCAAGCTGCAGGATATCTTGTGGCTTTGTGTTGCAGGAGATTTTTGGCATTCTGGGTCATATGTCTTTATGATGATTGTCTCCTAATATGCAGATATCCAAACACACCAGGCATTTTCACACCTGAACAGGTTGAGGGTTGGAAGGCAGTTGTCAAGGCTGTGCATGAGAAGGGGGCATTGTTTTTCTGCCAAATTTGGCACTCTGAAAGGATGTCACAATCTGGTACTTCTTCTCTCTGCACTGAGCAGTAATCAGAAAGTAGTAACAGATATGGCAAATGATAGTTTTGAGTTGGGGTCACTAGAAAAGCACTCTCACATCTTGCTGGTTGTTGTGAAAGATGTTACTGATGTCTGAAGGGTTTGAAAGATGAGCAATGTGGACACACAGCAGCATATTAACTATTTTGCTTTTTATGGACACTTCAACTGCTGCAGAGAGTGTGGATTTGAACTTGGTGGAGAAATTTCGTATTGCTGCTCGCAATGCAATTTCAGCAGGTGAGTGGTGGTGAATGATGCTTTCTTTATATTGCAAGGCCAGCAAGCGTGATTCTGCCTCTTGCTTCCAGAAATGTAACAGAAATTCTTCATAGAGTTGTGGAGTTCTCTGCAATCTCACCAATGTATGTTAGAATTTTGCAGGATTTGATGGAGTAGAGATCCATGGAGCTCATGGGCATTTGATTGGTCATGACGTCCTAAGAGATCGTAATGACATGGGCATCCAAACTCGAGCTGAGCACAACCAGTGCAGGTGTTTCCAGCTCCATCTCTCTGTTTAGTTGTTCTCATGGACATGAAACTACTCTGCATGACTGAGCTTTAAGAGCAAGTTTCTAGCACCTCAATGTTACAACAGATGGCGAGTTTGCTTCCTCATGTTTGTTCTAGGCAGATCTCTGTCTTCTGACATTTTATTGTTCATTACTGCAGGGGAGCCATGGATATACTGCAGGCAGTTGCAGAAGAAATCGGTGGTGAGCGTGTTGGGTTCCGGATTTCTCCTTTTAGCAGTTATATTGAGGACCAAAATTGTGATCAGGCTGAGCTTGGAGTACGGATGGCAAAGGCAGTGAATGAATGCAACATACTGTATGCAAGTTACATTGAGAATCGAGGCCCATTTATCTCAGGGTTTCTACAGACAAGACAAAGCCTCGAGGCATTTCGTAATGCCTTCAAGGGCACCTTCATAGCAGCTGGTGGGTATACAAGAGAAGTTGGGAATTCAGCAATCGAGTCTGGCAGAGCAGATCTTATTGCCTTTGGGCGCCTCTTTTTGTGTAATCCTGATTTACCCAAGCGATTCGAGTTGGATGCACCATTGAATAAATATGACCGAGGTTCATTCTACACCAGTGATAGGGTTATTGGGTATATAGATTATCCCACACTGGAGGAGCTGGAGGAACTGGAATCTCCCTTCAAAAAGTGAACTTGAAACAGCCAAGCTTGTGCTGTATACAACAGATGGATCCATCCAGCTCTGGAGAGACACATAATGAGGGAGGAGGTTGCTTCATTCTCAGACCCCTTGCACATAAGCATTGTTGAATTATTCGTGAATTGAGCTGTTAGGAAAAGGGATTCCTGAAAATCCATCTTAGCCAAACTCAGGGCACTTTATTCAGCTCTCAGTACTTCATCTTTGAACTATCAACATGGCACTCTGGCAATCATGTAAATTATCTTGAGAATTATCCTAGAAGTAATGAAATTTCAGATATGCAGATTGAGGGTTCTGCACCCCATTCATTTCAATGGTTAACTATTCTGACAAGTTTTATGAAACATGGGTATCAACTGGTTTAGTATTTTTCAATAATTTAGAATTCTGCATTGTACACTTGACCTTCCATCTCTCCAACTCTGAACAAATGCAGCATGAGTCACTTCAGTGCCTGTGGTTGACTTGTGGGAATGTGTTGTAGTTATTTCCATTTACACATCTCAAACTTTTCCTGCTTTCCCAATTGAAAGTCCCAAATCACAAACTTCTACCCTGAAAGCCAAGAGGATGGACAGTCAGAAAGCTAGCTTCAATGATGCAACTGTACATTGCCAAGTTTCTGTCATCATGAAAGTTACAAACATTTTTGTGATCAAAATGATTTTATAAAACTTACATTGTGCTGCAAAGACTCAGTACTTTCCAGTACTGAGGAATTCTTCAACAAGTTACAAAGAATGATCAACATAACTACAAGGAAAAAAAAAATACTGACAAGAATACCAATTCTAATTCGTCTGAGGCAGCCTAGTAGTCACCACCTTCTGGCCCATAACATGCACATCATACCTATGCAGAAAATGGATTTGGAAAAATCAGCCAGGTTTATGTGATACAAGTAGTCATCTGAGACCAAGTTTTCATGGACAGTTCTTTGCAATTACTGAAGAATATCAGCAAAAGTAGAATGGCAACTGAATAGACAAAAACACATGTATTGCAAGAGTACAAGCATGGAACAATGTGAACACTTTTCAAATGGTTGCTTACACTTGCAGATTCACTAAACACTGCACTAAATTGATGCCTCCTAATGGAAAAGTGCATTCACATCTTGCTCTCTGTGCTTCTTCTCCACCCAAAAAAGCATCATGAGTTGCAACTAGTGCTAGAGTAGTTTTGTGCAACCAGAATAATGCTTGGAACATTATTTTGTGCTGTTCACAATTCTTGAGATGAAAATTGAGCTGGTGTATATAATACATACATTTCTAAAAGGCCTGAGTTTAGAGGAAAACCTGAAGCAATCCTTGCTATTTTGGGCATGGCAATAATGGATTTCAGAGAGCTGTCAGGCACAGACCTACCTACATCTTTCCTAAATTGCTTCTGGGCTTGATTCCAGAATCACAAGAGAAAAAACATGAGCATACTAAGAAATTTTGGGTCTTGAAAGAAACAATACGCCCAAGGCTCTGCTCATCTGCAAACTTTCACAATGTACAGGCCTCAAAGTAGCAAAATGTCACCATGTCAAAAACCTTTGCTGGTCAGACTGAAGCTAAGCTCTTCCTATTTCTGGTCCGAAATGCCAGTTTGCTTGATTGGCAACCGCCTCTCCAGCTCCTCCTGCTCTTTCTTACTCGGTGTCCAAAACCAGTCCTTTGCAGCTTTGATTGACTTTTGCACCTGGTTACCATCCCCAAGAATCCAGTTAACCCCCGATTCAGCACGTAACCGTAAAAAAAGCTCCACAAAACACCAGACACGGGTAGAGACTTTCCAAATCGAGAAATACAATTCCAGAGGGCAAAAAGATCTGCCAGAATACTCCACAGAGAGAGATAGAGAGAAAGATAGAATCCAGTAACCCCCAATTCAGCAGGTAATCCTGAAAACAACCCCACAAAAACACCAGACACTGGTAGGGACTCTGCAAATCGAGGAACGCAATTCCAGAGAGAAAAAAGATGTGCTATAATACTCCACAGAAACACAGAGAGGAGTGGCAAATACTGGTGTGAGCGCGTGAGGTTGAGGGCCGTAATCCGTGGTGAGAAGGAGTGCCGCACACAAGGCTGTTGCCGCAATTGTGATGTTGCGAACCAGCCGATCTTTACTCGCATCCATCCGCGCAAAGCCAAGCAATAAATAGTAACACGAAAACAACAATCAATCTGAGAATCAAGAGTCCGAAGATCCCACCAAGTCTCCAAACACCAAATCTGAGAAAAGGAGCATTCGCACATCACAGAAGACGGGATGCTCAAATCCCAAACCCTAAACAAGCACCAAACCCTAAAAACATTGTAGAGACTGTATCCAAAGCCCATTCTCTCTACACGGGAGCGACGCGGACGAATACGTATTCTTACCCCCCCCAAGTACAATACATCGTATTTTATACGTATTACACAGTACACTACCTACTTAGACATGTAGTAGGGACTACCTACCTAGCCTACTGGCTAGGACTCATGTCTACTTTGCAAACGGTTGCGGGTTCAAATCACCAACGGGTCAAATTTTTACGTATGTCTATAATGTGTCTAAACTGGCGGGTATCTATCTATCCAGTTATGGATATCTACTATATTTGGTCAATTTGCAGTTTTATGAGCTTTTTTCTTTTATTTAATTTTTTATTTTTTTTTTTGCTTTATAAACCTATTTCCAATACACACAATTACTGGTGATTACATTGAAATTAGGGGGACCCGTAAATGCCCATAGGCATTTTCTGAAAATTATCATGTTCCGTAAATGCCCCATGGGATCTTTTGTGTCTTAAATGTACCTCCAAGCTACATTAAGAATTTCTTAATTGGCAAAAAAATAGGGTCATTAAGGAGGTTTAAGGTTCGAACCGCCAAATGACCCCCCAAAACCTTTTAGTACATTTTTACATGGCAAGGCAATGCCAAGTAAAAGCTACAAGTTGGGATTGGCCAATCCCCAACCACTCTAGTACTCTATATCCATTCATTCAAACTAGTGTTGGGCGGGTATCAAAAATACCCTCAAATCTCATCCAGGTATCTCTCTATATGAAACTTTCAAAATCTCATTTTCAATGATACCTTGACTGAAACCCCAATTGTTGGTTCTCACTTGTGTTCTTTCCTTTGCGTTTTGCCCTACTATTACTTATTTCCCCCCTTGCGCTTCACTAATTATTAGAACAAGTTATTTTGATTAGAAAATCTAGTCAAGAAGGACCCCATTTGGACGTGCATCAAAAAGACCATCTTATCAATATGGACAAGTTGATGTGAACTTGTCTTCTCAAAATGATAAATCAAGTCCTTACCAATGGATTACACCTTTCAAAGTTGACAAAACTTATCAAATTTTTTATTTCATTTGTTTATTTCACATCATTAGTTACATAGGTAAATAAGAAAGTTAGGTAATTAGTAGGTAGGTTGCATTATGTTTGGTATGTAGAAAGGTGAATAAGTAAGTACCTAGCTTGTGGTCCATAGGAAGTGAGTTGCTAAGTAGGTAAGTGGGTAGATATGTAGGATATCAAATGGCAATTGGAAGTTTAAAATAAGTGGGTATGTAAGGAAGTAGGAGGTAAGTGAGTACATAAGGATGTAGGATGGTAGGTGGAAAGTAGGAGGTAAGTTTGTATGATGGTAGGTGGGAAGTAGGAAATAGGTAGGTAGATTTGTAAGATATTAGGTGGGTAGGTATTTAGGTAAGCTTAGGCTATTGCTTAGTTTAATTAGTAGTTATCTTAACCAATTAGGTAATATAAGATGTCCCATTTGACTAGCACACCATTGTCCATCTTGACTAAGAATGTCATTTTGCTTTGTCCAATTTGTTTATATATCATAGTTGATTGAAGTCATTGGTCATTTTGACCAAGGTTGTTAATTTTTTGTTGAACTTGAATAAATGTTCAATTTGACATATTGTTGTTGATGAGTTGATTTTGATGGCTTTTAATATTAGACATGAGGTTTGTGGTGTGATGGATTTTTTCCTATCATTTTTAACAAAATATGAAAATAAAAAAGTTTGCGAACAACATCTCTTGTTATGGTGGGCCAATTAGATTGGTTCATAAAAAAAAATTTAAAGTTAATATTTGTGTTTATAAAAAATTAGCCTAACGATCCTAGAACAAGATGTAAATCTCTATCTAACTTAATAAGGATATAGATTTAAAATAGGAGTTAGAAAATTTTGAAGGTGACTTTGAAAAAGCTATTGAAGTATGAAAATTGTATAAATATTTTTGTTCACAAAAATAAGCCTAATGATCCTAAAACAATATGTAAATCTCCATTTAATTTAATAAGGACGTAGATTTAAAATAGGAGTTAGAAAAAGTTTGAAGGTGACTTTGAAAAAGCTATTGAAGTACAAAAATTGTATAAATAAATTATTGGAACTTATCATTTTTAAATTTAAAATAAATAAATAAAAATTTCTTCATTTTAATTGTTTTTATATGTTTTTTAAAAACTAATAATTGGTTTGTGAGGATCACCAAATGAGAATCAATTGTTCTCAAATTTATGAGAATTGGCATTGTGAGAACCAATTTTTTGGAAATATTGACACCCTTACCCAGTGTATGAATTTTTTTTTAAAAAATTAAAAAGTGAGAACTGAAACCTTTTGGAAACTATTTTTGTGAAAATTGGATCCAACGAGTATCAACAAATCTGATACCCACCCAAGACTGGTTCAAACATGTTACATGGATTTTGTTTCCTTTGTTAAACACCGAAAAATATATAATTGAGTATCTAGAGAGCACATTATCAAGTAGGTTTGGGTGTTTCATTTTTAAAAACACCCTGTAACCAAAAAAAGAGCGTCCACAACACATTTGCTTCTGACACAACCTTACTCCTTATGTAAGGTCAACAACTCCTCAGCTGTCACACACACATCATTACAATGGTCTGGTTTTGGGATCCTACATCTCCTGATCCTCCATTACCGGACAATTTTTATAGAACTACACACTCTATTAACCTATCTAACTCTGCTACATTCATAATAATCCTTCGTTACGGCTAGCAGCAACAACATTGCTACATTGTGAACGTAAAATGCTAGTAGGGTCTGGCTTGAAGTCAAAGCTTTCAATGTTCATTTGGTCCGTGATGAGCTGTTGGTTTCCTTCTTCCCCCACTACATGTATCACTGCACACAAGTGGTTGTGCTAAGACTTGACACATATAAGCTTCTGGGTTTTTCTCAACAATCGAACAAGGTACGCCAAGATGTTTTACAACTACTCAAAAAGGGGAAAAATTCTCAAAGAGGCATGGATCTATGAATATTGGCTTTAATTATTCCATCCTCTTTCGCTCTCACATTCTGCCCAGTCTCAAGGATACCCACAAAGAGGTTTTTGGCTCCCACTCCGATATTGTGATCTACCCATTGGATAACCCAAGTAAGTTCTTCCCAAACCCCTACAAATGCAGATTTCTACATGCTTCTGATTCTACAGCTCAGACCACCTTTAAGCATCGTCTTCCTTCAGCATCAACCCTTGATAAGTCCTGGTTCTAAGCAAAACACAAAGTTGGCCATCATATAGCTACTGGCACAACGGAAGAAAACACAGCAACTACCTATTTTGCAAGCTCCTAAGAAAACACAACAACTATCTATCCTGCAGGCGCCTTTTCACCACCAAAAGAACCTCACTTTCTTCTGCCTGTTAACCTGCCTCTTCCTCCTTCGAATCCCCCCCTTCTTATCTTCGTCCAACCTCCTATTCTTCTTCTCTTCCTTGCACCCTTGAATCGCGTTTCACCATCCATCTTCAATTGACACCCTGTCTCACAAAACAACAAATCTTGCAACTCACAGCTATTGACAAAAGATAAGTCCCGCCGTCTACATGCGTAAATTTGACGGCGATTTAACACCTAAACCCTAAAACAAAAATAGCATTCACACTATAAAAGCTTAAAAGACTATTTGTT
>Ga0209208_10005234_pt1 | contig 18138 bp, 20 predicted proteins | sample S1TSphfallax_3_FD_187694 | JGI IMG/M metagenome (GOLD analysis project Ga0209208, IMG submission 187694) | Host-associated microbial communities from peat moss isolated from Minnesota, USA - S1T2_Fd - Sphagnum fallax MG (SPAdes) (version 2) | ecosystem: Host-associated > Plants > Peat moss >... | reverse complement strand
TGCAACTTGAACAGTTTCATGGCATTCGCTTTGGTGATCAGTTCCGAATCATCATCTTCCTCGTCTTCCTTGGGATTAAAAAATAGATTCCCAACAATATCATCGACAATGGCTGGCTGTGATATAACAAATGTCAGGTTGTCACGATCCTTGTCGAGAAACGCGTTGATCCCCATCGCCTCCTTCTTGTTGAAATACGCCAGTTTGTCTGCAGGAGAAAGAGTCTGGTATTTCACCCATTCATCAATGTGTTGCGATTGCATATGGCTTTTGTAACATTCAAGGTGAAATGGAAACTGGAACAATTGCACATTCTTCGTGCGATGCCTCTTAACGGCTGGGCCATCACGCTTCTCATGTCCGATGTGCACGCAGAATAGGCATTGGACTGTTGTAATGGTTCCATCTGGCGCACGTTGAACGGGAGCGAGGCCGAATTCGATTTTATGCTTCTCCTGAAAGGGGGTCTGGCGACTCATGATACCCAAAAATGACAGGTTGGTGGTTGAAACTGATCAAAACTCCTATGCCGCCCACACTATTGTGGCCACAATAGTGGCTATTGAATAGCCACTAGCCGCTAAGTCATAAACTCAGACATAAAGACAACCACTTAATTTTGGCAACTTTGAGTTTTTATTTTTGGCAAATTTGGCATCTAAAAATAGAATGCCAAATTTTATGAGGCCTGCTTTAACTTCAATTTATTGATTCTTTATTTAGTTTTGTGTCAAAATTTTGTCTATAAGAAAAAGGCCAATAATGTGACAACTTCCATTTTCTATAATTATATGAAAGCAAGGGTTCTGAAGACATAATTCCTCTCTCATTCTTTCAATGTTTATGTAAGGCATCTTACATGGCATTAAAATGTTTGTAGAGTAATGTTAGGTGAATATTTGATTATGGACCAAACCCTGATCGGGTATTTGACCAAGTTATATGTGCATATAATTAATTCAGGTCAAAATTTGAAAGACCCAACGTTGGAACCAAAATAAATAAAAAATTCAAAGAACCGGGAAAGACCCTGCAAAGAAACTGACAAGGGTTTGGTGAACCCACCAGTTCTTTGAGGGTTTTGAAATACCCAATGTTGGTGGTTTTTCAATTCCGATTTTCTCAAATACCCATAACTGACAGGTATTTGATTCTAATTTTTAAAATATCCATAAATGGTGGGTCTTTAAGAAATCAAATACCCACCCCACACTAGTATAGAGACTAGTTTTTGTGCATAGGCATTGTGTTCTAATAGGACTCCTTGAAACACAAACACAAAGTTGGGATTGAGTATGTATTACGTTGTGTAATGCATGGACCATTACATTCCAAACCTCTTGGGGTGCCTGGATTCATAATGTAATGCCTTGCTACCATGGCAATACCATACCTGTAAAAGTCTTGGCCCAAATTTTCGTTTGTATTTTCAAGAGCCTCCCTTGCCTCAATTTTGTTGATTTGATTGTACATATGTTGGCTGTAGGTTCTGGATCTCAGAAGGCCCGGTACAGCTTGTATTGAGCCTTCCCAGATCCGGAAATTACTTATTTATTTATTTATTATTTCGAAAAATGAAAAAATGAATTTTCTTTACTATTTATAGATTGTACAGCCGTATTTACAAAATGTCTCGCTATACCAGCCTTTTGGACCGATATCTGATGTCTCAAATAGCGGGACCTCCTCCCATACGTAGAAACCCAACCACACATTTCCTTTGAATGTGGAGGCTACGTTATAGCTATGAAGAACGTAACGGGCCTGCCGGAAAGGCCGTATTTAATTTTTTCACTTTTTACTGCGCTACCCCGCAGGCTAGCCCTACACTTTTCATCTTCTTTCCATCCCGTGCGCGTTACCGTTGTTGGTATTGCGGACTCGGAGGCGTGGGGTTTTTTTTTTTTAATTGAGATTTCAAAACTTTGGCAAATTTTCCCAAATTTTCAGCAGTATTTCTCGAATTCACACTTCGAAAACGAAAATATCCTATTTTTTCCAATTTTCCCTGTCGCCAAGTGGCCAAAATTCGATCAAATAAAATAAAAATATCTGCTTGGAGGTCGCGAGAAACGATCCGACGGAAAACACCCGTCCGAGTTCCGTTTGTCGAAGGCGACAATGTCGTATTTGGAGGTCGCGAGGAAGGATCCGAAAGCCTGTCGGAGATTTGTTCTTGTTGTTTCTCCCCTTCAGAGTACCCAGTACGATAAGCTCCATCGTTGCCCCTGTTAATATCGACAATTGTATTCCCAATTTCTTTCAGCACATGAATTCCTAAATTTTCACTTGAATTTATTATTTCTTGCGTTCTCATTTGATCTTCCAACCACGAGAGGATCTCTGCACTTGTTCAAAACCAAGCAACGGAGCACGCTGTTGACGTGCGAGACAAGTGACGATCAGGGTTTTTTTTCTTCCAGTTTTGTGGTTTCGAAAACTTTGGCGACTTTTTCCAATTTCTGGGCAATTTTGTTCGAATTTACACTAAAAAAAAACGAAAAATCTCCAGTTTTTTCCACTCTTTGTAAACGCCAAGTAGCGAAATTAGCCAAAAAATTATTTATTTATAATTCGGTGATGATGAGTAACTTGTTGGGCAAAATGGACGTTGTAGAGATGACTCGACGTTGGTTCAAATCCGGCGCGACCTCGAATGTGCAGTTGAGGATAGTGCTGCTGATCCAAGGCGTCATTATGGCCGCTACCTTGGTGTCGACTGTGGTGGCTGCTCATGAAGAACCTGAGCCGTCGCCTCCTGCATCATCCCCTTCATCCTTGTGTTCGCGAGAGCTGGCGGCCACGCTGTGGGGTGGCGCCTTCGCATTCTTCAGCCTCCTAGCTGATGCATGGGCTGCTTCTACAGTAGTGGAGTCGACAACGGGCGAGCCCCGTGTGATCGTGAGGATTATTTGGGTGGTCGCCGTCCTCCCATTAGCTGGCCTGTGGGGGGCTCTAATGACAATGTTTGTGAGCTTCAGATTTCGCCAAATCCTCATAGCCTCAATGAATCCGGAATTTCTAGGGCATGAGTCGCGCAATTTCCCAAAGATCATACGGTATATTGGTGTTCTGCTATTCGGAACTAGTAATTCATCCGTTTTGAAGTCGACAAGTATCCTAGTGGGAACCGAGGTTGTGCTAGGAATAAGCAAATCACTCGTGCTACCGGATACACATGTACACAAACGTGAGACACTTACGGAGAAAAGTACGGTCAATGCTCTAACCCTAGGCCGTAGGGTGTTTGAGAATTCAGATCTAGTGTCCTTAACTGAAGAAGGAAAAGAGGCTTTATTGAGAAGTAACGTCCTTCCAACTTATGAACAACTTCTGTTTCTACGAGGTAAGGGTAGTATAGCAACTGCCATCATTGCTATTCAAGCAATAGGGTATATGACAGCCATCTCGTATAGGGCTGTAAAAGGTTTGTCTGTGAGTCCTGTAGAAGGCATAGGCTTTGGTTTTAGCATGTTGGTCATTGTTCATTCTTTGGTTCGTTTCAATGGAGGTCTAAGCCAACATGTGCTCGTCATCTATTTGGACCCTGTACAAGAACAAGAAATATCATACCAATGCTACTGCACTCGATGGTCATTTGCTGACAAGGAGTCATGTACGAGAATGGCATTCATGTGTCTGGTGGTGATTGTCAGTGCAATAGTGGCCTTCACAATACAAGTGGAATGGCCTGTGCTGAAAAAAGATTGGTTGGATGCAATTGGACCAATTCTTTTTGTCTTTGCTCTTTCCCTTCAAATATTCTCAATATATTTGGAATATTGGGATCGTAGTGAAGTTGGTGCGACGCTTGGGTTCGCATGTAGTGGGATAATGAGTTTGGGTGCCATTGTTGTAGTTGTTGGTGCCACGGTCATGCATTGGCGACATAACAATTTTTACATTCGCACTCCTTCCGTGGTGCACAATTTGCCATTCTTAGGTTAATGTAGTTTGTTAGTTGCTCTTTTATGTACATTGTATTGTAAGATTCTTAAATACACATATGACATGTATGTACTTTGAAATCCTTAAAAGACACATATCACATGACATTTTAAAGACTTTGGTACATTCAGAATGCTTTTTTAAAATTTTTGATCAAGAGCAAATTTATGTTCTCTGGATTTATCCAAAGTCTATGGCTTCGAGCCATGTATATTTGTGCACCCTAATTTTTTTTAATTCAAAAAAACACATTTTTTGATCCATTTTGCATTGTTAATCCCTCTTTCACAAGGGTTTTGTGGAGTATTGGAGAAAAAGGTTTTGTTATAGGGTGGGAATTGAGAATGGCAATAGAGGAGGATCCCATAGCACATGCATTAGAGGTTGGCTTTGAATGAAAAGACTACCTAGAGAAGGTATTTGTCAATTTGGAAGTCCAAAGAAGAGAAATAATGCTTCCAAGGACATTAGGTTAGTGTAGAGGCATGTGCTCTTATGCTACAAGGAGTGGAACAACAAACAACTTGCAGATGTTGTCCAAGTTACAATGGGACCTAAGGTACATAACAATATGCTTTGCAACTATTATGTTTGTTTATTTGTTTTCAAGGCATTTTGTTAGTTTGTGGGCACTCAGAAAATGTATAGTTGAGAGAGAGATAGACAAAAAGAAACAGTCTCAACCAATGTGTGTATGGTTTGAGTCATGTATTTTAGTTTGTTCATTTTTCTTCTTGTGGTATTATTCCAAGGGTGAAATTTTGTGATTGAACAAAGCTATGGAAGTCCAAAGGTCATAAAGGATGGTGTCACGATTGCCAAGAGCAGAAAGTTCAAAGACAAGCTAAAAAACCTAGGGGCAAGTCTTATGAAATAGTTTGTGAATGCCACGAATGATGTGGCTAGAGATGGTAAGTCATGTTGTTAATCATGAATGTAGCTTCCATGTTTACATCTTTGGTAAATCATCATGGTATTTGTCTCTTAGTTGTGAGAAACTCCCAATTGTAGAACATCACATCATGTTATGCAAAAAATCAGTTCGGCATGCATTATGTATAACGAAGAAACTACGAAAATCCTCAAACCTTGTCAAGATTATTTTAGATAGTCTTCCCTTGTTTGGTCTTCATGTAGGTACAACAATAGCAACAATGCTTACACAAACCATTTTTTCCAAAAGTTGCAAGTCAGTGGTAGCTGGAATGAATGCCATGGATCTGTGACAAGGTATCAACCTTGTTGTAGATTAACTAGTTAACCATTGGAGAAGCATACCAAGAATGATAAGCCCATCTGAAAAAACAACCCAAGTAATTGTTGGAAAATGTAGTGGCTAGTTTTTGCAATTGTTAGCCCTAGTTCTTGTTTGGCAAATTCAAATTTTCTCAACAAACAATCCACATTAACAATTCCACTCCCTATGGTAAAAAAATTTGATTGTCATAAACAAATGTAATTTGAAACAATATCTACAAATGGTGACCATGAGATTAGTGATCTGATTGCATGAAGTATGGAAAAAGTGGGCAAGGATGGTGTCTTTATTATATTTATAAGTTTATTTCATCTGCATTCATTTAAGTTCAAGCTTGTAGGGACCAACATGAGATAAATTCAATACAAAATTGCACTTATAGTATCAAATCAAGCATGCATTGTTCTAACTTTATTGGCCTGTGGCTTCTTTGTAGGTTATTGTGAATTAGATGTAAGAACAAATGATCCATCCTTCCCCTTTTTACCACCACCTTCAAGATTACTACTAACTTTAAAACCATGCACTGAATACTTGGGCTTGAATGATAACTTCCTTATTATAGATTGAGTAGTGTTCATAGGAGCCCCAAGTGACAACACTTCTATTGCCTCATCCCCCCCATTCCCAACTTCTCCATTAGCTCCACACCTTGTAACCAATGGGTGGGGCTACAATTCTACCAATGTATCAACCTCACCTTCTATTTGGGTTCCCGAGACCCCGGCTACAATTGGCTTTTAGCTATTTAGAACTAAAATTTCATGATTGTGCAACACTTAACCTTGGTTCATGCTTGGTGAGACATCTACATTGTTTTACTACGAGTCTTTTCCTAAATCTTGAAAAGGGGATCTACTACAAATAGTTGAAGTGTGGGGCGAACTACTAAATGTGTTTGTGTCTAAAGATGTAATCACCAACTTTTTGTTTGGTACTTGGTCCCTTTTTAACTTCTTGTGGGACTGAGCTTGGGTTGGGGGCCTCTACTTCTTAGCTTTCGACACTTGAACATCACTCAAATTCCTTGCTTCCTTTGAATCTGATCCCTACATTTGAAAGGGAGGATTGACCTTTGTCACCACTCATGTTGGATTGGTTTTCTTTTTACCAAGGTGTGGCAACTCCTCACTTCTGCTTCCACAATCTAAGTCCTCATTTCCAAACCCAAGGTCCTCTATGGCAACTACATCCATTTTTACAACCTTATCATTGTCAAGTGTATTAAGCACCTATTCACATGTATGTTTAGATGTATTAGCCATTTATTCACCTACATGGATGATGGGTGCATCAACCACCTACTCATTTGTATCCATGGTTATATCAGCCACTTACTAACATATATGGATGGATGTATCAGTCACCTCTAGCTGACTTGGTTGCATGGATGTATTAGCCACCTCATGACCTATGTGCATGGTTGTATGAGCCACCTCTTGTCCTTTATGCATGGCTATTCCACTACTACAAAATGTGGGTGCAGTTCACTTGTCCCTGTTCACTAGACTAGTGAATTCATTGCTTCCCCATTAATCCTCATTCACTACAACCAATGAATTCACTTAAAATGCAATGAAATCACTTGGCATACAAGGACACCTTTTGTTGTAGTGTTCATACACCTCCTAAGCTATATGTGTGGCTATCACATCAATGTCCCCCTAGTTGCTTCTTCCAAAAGTGGCAACTCCATAGCTTCTTTCAATGGGCTTGTGTTAGGTTGATGCAACATAGTTGTGTCCACATCCTCCACACTTAATTGTGAACCAATGCCTTTATAGTCCCAAATTAGGCATGGAGGAGTGGGATTGGTGTCAACCAACCTTGGCATTAACGTTCCAGCTATATCTTTTAGATTGGGACCACCCAATGGCACCTTATGTGCCCCTTCCACTATAATGGCAATGAACACAATAGATCCTAAATTAGACACAAGGTCGCCGTTCATGAATAGCAATTCCTTGATCTCATTCATAATTGTTGCCAACCTTGAAACCTTTGCTTCCATGTTGTCCCACATGGCATTGTCCACAAAACAACATTGTCCCCTAGCTGCCTTGGGGTGCACCTTAGATTTGCTCTTCCTTTGTGGGCTAAATGCCTGCCACACACATCATAATAACTTTAACATTGCATACCTCTCAATTTAGGAAATTTAGGCATGCACCATGTCACTAAAAACTCTTTCAAGAAAATCGCCAATACACCATATCATGGCTTTCATCATATCATTATGATGTCATTATAACAAATGTCATTCAATTTTCATTCTAGCGATTAATCTTAGTGACTTTAACCATTATCACTTTAAGATGTTAGTGTAACCACTAGTCATAATGACTTTGACCATTGTCAATAATGTATAAGTTTTACCATTAGTCTTAGTGGGTTTGACCACTATATTCACTAAGATGTCAGTCTGATGACTAGTTTTAGTGACTTTGACCATTATCACTAAGGTGTCACTCAGACCACTAGTCTTAGTGCCTTTGACCATTATCACTAAAGTGCCACCAAGACCACTAGTCTTAGTGCCTTCAACCATTATCACTAAAGTGCCACCAAGACCACTAGTCTTAGTGCCTTCAACCATTATCACAAGAATGTTTGTTAGCCCACCAAGATCAGTGACTTAGACCATTATCACTAAAATGCCACTAAGACCATTAGTTTAATTATTTTGATCATTATCACTTAGATGTCACTTAGATTGGACACGTCTTCGTGACTTAACCCATTATGACTAAAATGTCACTCAAACCATTAATTTTAGTGATTTTGATCATTGCACTAAAATCTCACTCAACCACTAATCTTACTGACTTTGACCATTATCACAAGAATGTTAGTTAGACCACTAATTTTAATGACTTAGACCATTATCGTTGAGATGTCACTTATACCATTAATTTAATAATTTTGATCATTATCATTTAGATGTCATTGAGATTGGACTAGTCTTAATGACTTTGACCATTATCACCAAGATGTCATTCAGACCATGAGTTTTAATGATTCTAATTTATATCATTAATATCTTATTCAAACCATTAATTTTGGTGACTTTGACCATTATCACTAAGATGTCACTCAAAGTTATTAGCATTAGTAAGATGTGACTCTCACCAATATCACTAAAGTCTCATTTAAAGTGATTAATATCAATAATGTTGCATTCAAACCAGTAGGTACATCCATCTTATAATCAAATCCATATCACCCAAACCATTGTTTTGCATGTCTATTATTGTAGCAAATGTAACAATGAATATGATGATCGGAAACATTGTACTCACCAATACCACTAAGCTATAACCTAAATTCCATTAAGCTTAAATATTACTTAATGGTGTGTTCAATGATTATTACCACTATAAGTGTTATAGATGAAATTGCCACTTAGTTGCCACATGTATAGATCAATAAATAATTGCAAACAACATGTAGGTTTAGGTAGCCATTTGCCCCTTACTTGTAGGTTTGGAACATGTGCCATTTTGGTTGATTCATGGGCAGTTTGCTCCTCATGATCATCACCCCCCTCATTCCCCTCCTCTTCCTTTTCCTCATGATCAGCTACCCCTGCCAACCCCTTCACAACACAACAATAATTCTATTATGACTAGTTTTAAATGGCTAAAGGTTGCATTTCCAAGGACTTGTTACCACAATTCAAAAACATGTGAAATTGGAGGATTTTTTGGAATTAACAATGTAGTCATTTGGTTTGATGTAGTATTCAAATGTCAATGTTCAACAAGAATTAGACATTGCAAAAATACTTGTAGTTCCATGTGACGAGTTAATGGAGTTTGTCCCAAAGCTAAAGGCTGACATACCTTCGCACAAACTGCTTGCATTTGTTCACTTTCCTTATTGGCCTATGGGGTCTTCTAGTATTTAACATTTGATTCCCACATGTCCATAAGGCAATTATCAAGGTGTGCACGATCCCCCCCTCTTCCCAAATCCTCCTCAAAGTCTTTCAAAAATAGCTTAAATGTTCTTTCATGTACATCTCTAGAGCCTTGGGTTTTAAAGGGGGGTCGTACCAAAATTGTTTGGCAAGGTCATTATGCATTGCATCCCATTGTTTTTGGGTGTGCAACCTAAATTGCCTAATTGTCAAATCCAAGTGTGCATAGGAAACGTCCTTAACTACTTGCATGCACATTGTCCTCAAGCCCACAATTTCTCCTTTGGCATTTTTGGGAATTTTGGTCAAAGGAGTACGACCTATGCTATGTTTTCCTTCACCTCCTTTTGAAAAACACCTTGTTTGTGATTTTCTCGCCTTTGTGTTGTATGAATGGCCTTCTTATTGATTGCCATGCACACTTGCATCTTCCATCCCACTAGAATTGGCCACATTGACAAGTTTAGGATCATTAGACATGTTTGCCAATGCAAGTATAGGGGCATCGGGATGTGCTTTGGGATTTACAGTTGACTTTTTCATGTTTGCCAACTTTTTTTTCACATGTGCCCACAAACCCACCACTTGTTGGCATGAATCTATTGCCATCATGTTCTATTTCCATAGCTCAAAATATTATTCAAGTATATGCCTACATGAACGTCTAACAATGCAAGGCCTATCACATAATTGAAGTTGCAAGCAATTACATCTGCAGATTCCTCATAAGTTGATTGCAAATGCAAGCATTAGCACAACATATCTAACTATTATATCATGACCCAGAGCTTTCTATGCAAGTTATACGTAAAAAGGATAACCACTACATTATCTAACAAAAAAAATTGGATATGAAGATTTCCTTGTGTGAAGATTAAAGAAGCCCAACTAACAACCTTGACTTTGTAATGCAAGACACAAATTAGTGGCTACAAAGTGCAGTCATATCCTTGCCAAACTCCTTGACAAATGTGTTAGACCACCGCCATTTAAATCATTAACAACATTGATCATGACCTTAATGACGTAAGATCCAAGCTACAACTTGATCAACTCCTAGGGGTGGGGATAATAACAATGAGCAATTGCAAGCACTACATAGTGCCTTAAACATTCGATCCTAGTAGTAGAGATGTAAACCAGTCCATAATAATCCAACCAAATTGTAGTTAAAGCAATATACAATGTCCTTTGTTTTCAAAAACAACAAAAATCAAATGCAAAACTATGGACCCAATAAGCAAGACAACAACAACAATCACACTCGTTTCAAGAACACAAAAAAAAGGCCCAACAAATCCATAAATATTGATCTATTGAATAATTGACCATTATATTGCAAAACCTTAATTTAGAAAGATGCCAAGTTTGTTCATTTCAAATTGCAATAGAAACAAATTGGTTTGTTGGTAAGAAAAATATGCCTACCTTTCTAAGAACTCAACTCCAAGATTAATGCAAATAGGAATTTTAGCATCCATGAACTGACCTCTTGGCCCCAAAGTATCTAAACCAATTTCATCATTTAGCTACCAAGAAAAACTAGTTGAAATTGGCCTCCAAACAAAATTAAAATTGGTTCAAAACACTAGTTCAAATTTTGATAGTGGATGAATTGCTGGATTTTTGGATCCAAACTAGTTTCATGCCCTTGGTAGCATCTTGCAACAAAATCCAAATGTTCACCCACTTTTTAGAAATGTTAAGTAGTAGGAACAGTGGTTTCTTGAGGAACAATACATGTTTGTTGTTGCTTGCAATAATGATTAAGATGTATTAATGGAAATTATGGACATCTCAAAAGCATTACCCATGACCAATTAAGAGAAGTGAGAAGAGAGTTTTGCAGAAGTTCTTGAGATACTAGAAGATGACAGATCTGACATTGTAATTAAGGAGTAAGAGCAAAGGTCTTTGGAGGGACAACCCATGTTTTTTGCAGTTGACAATAATGATTTAAATGTGTTAATGGAGAGTCTAAATAACTTAGAGGCATTCTCAATTGCTAATCTTTAGAAGCAAGAAGAAATTTTTGCAAACATTCTAGAGATCCTACAAGATGAAAGATTTGAAAGTGAGGCTCATTATCAAGAGTAGAGGTCTCTTGAAGAGCAACCCACCTTTATTTTAACTGACAGTAATGATTCAACTGTGTTCATGAAAAATCTAAATAACTTAGAAGCATTTTTAGTCATAAATCATGAGAAGCAAGAAGAGAGTTCTATAAATGCTTTTGAGATACTCAAGGATGACAAAATTGAAAATGAGGTTGATTTTCAAGAACACACAAGTCTCTTCAAAAGCAACCCATGTTTATTTTTATTAACAATATTATCTAACTATGTTGATGGAGAATCTAAACAACACAAAGCCATTCTTAATGACCAGTAAAAAAAAACAACAAAAGAGTTTCAAAAAAGCTTCGGATATGCTAGAAGATGACAGACTTGCAATTGACATGAACTATCAAGAGCAATGGTCTTTTAAGGAATAATACACATTTGTTGTAGTTGATAGTAATGATTCAATTGGGTTGATAGAGAGTGTAGACAATTCAGAGGCATTGCAAGTGGTAAATCAAAATAAGCAAAAAAAGAGTTCTGCAAAAGCACTAGAGATGTTAAAGGATGTTAGATTTGAAGGTGAGGTTAATGGGCAAGAGGTGAGGTATGTTGAAGAGGAACATGCCATGTTTGTTGTAGCTAATAGTGATGATTCAACCATGTTGATGAAGGGTCTACACAACTCAAGGGCATTCCCCATGACCAATCAAGAGAAGCAAGAAGAAAGAACTACAAAAGGCTCAAAGATGCTAAAGGATGCCAAAAGTGAAAATGAGGTTATTGAGCAAGAACAAAGGTTTCTTAAGGAGAAACAATCCAATGTTTTCACATTTGATCACTTAATGATTCAACTTTATTGATAGTGAGTTTAGACAATTCAAAGGCATTCCCCATGAACAATCAGGAGAAGCAAGATGGCAAAACTAAAAACGAGGCTATTGAACAAGAATAGATCTAGAGGTCTTTTAAGGAAAAGGAATCCAAGGTTTTTGCAAGTGACAATAATGATAAAGTTGTGTTGACAAGAAGTCTAGACAACTCATAGGCATTCCCCATGATTAATCAGGATAAGCAAGATAAGAGTTCTACAAAATCTTTGGAGATGGCACATGATGACAAATTGGAAGGTGAGGTTAATGAAGAAGAACATATGTTTCTAGAGGAACAACCAATGCTTGTTGTTGTTAACAATCATGGTACAACTTTGTTGATAGAAAATCTAGATAATCCAAAAACATTCCCAGTGACCAATCAAGAGAAGCAAGAGGAGAACTTTGCAAAAGCTCTGGATATGTTATAAAATGAAAATTTTGAAATGGAGGTTTAGGAGTAAAAGAAGAGTTTTCTTGAAGAGCAATCCATGTTTGTTGCTATTGACAATAATGATTTAGCTGTGTTGATAGAAAGTCTACATAAATTAGAAGCATTTTTAATGAACAATTAGGAGCAACAAGAGGAGAGCTTTGTAGAAGCTCTAGAGTTTTCGGAGGATTCTAGATTTGAAAGTGAGGTTAGTGAACAAGAATAAAGGTTTGACAAGGAGGAATGACCTAGGCTTGTCATAATTGACAATAATGATTCAGTGGTGTTGATTGATAGTTTAAGCAATTTAGAGGCATTCCTAATGACCAATCACAAAAAGGAAAAGGAAACCTTTGCATATCTAGATATTTTTGTGGATGACAAATATGAAATGGAGGTTTATGAGCAAGAGAAGAGGTCTCTTGGGGAACAATCCATATTTGTTGTAGCTGACAATAATGATCCAGTGACCAATCAAGAGAAGCAAGAAGAGGTTTCTGCAGAAGGTTTGGAGATGCTAAAGGTTGTGAAACGTGAAAATGGGCTTAATGAACAAAAGAAAAGGTTTGTTGAAGAGGAACATCCCATGTTTGTTGCAACTAATTCAAAGGCATTACCAATGGCAAATCAGGAGAAGGAAAAAAAAATTAATTTAACAAAAACACTGAAAATGCAAGAGGATGCAAAATCTAAAGGTGAGGTTATTAGGCAAGAGGCGAGGTATGTTCAAGATATTGGTTCAAATTCATGGAAAAGTAAAATAACAATGTAGATGAAACCTTGATAAGACACTTGATCAATTGCATGACATTTGATCATGAATCTTTGCATAGAACATACATGACACAATGCTAGAAAAACAACCCAAAAAATTGTTGTTCTACCTATGGTTGCTCTAATGTCTATTCAAACTATAAACCTTAGTATCTAATACGATCCCCCTGATTTGTTTTCTCCTTACGTGCAAACATACAACATACATACATATATCTCTCAATTGTTGAATTCAACAAAGTGATCCCTAAGTTGCAACAACAACCCAAAAATAAAAGGTGGGTTGAAGATTCAACCAAGGATCCTAACATTGGTTGCAAAGGAGATTTTTGTTGATGATGTAGACACATAAGGAGGAGAGGCTAGAAAGGGGCTTAAGAAGGGGAAAAGTAGAAGCAAAAAAAAATCAATTTCAAGTGTTACTTTACTATGTGTTTGCACACACATAGAGAAGGGTGGAAAAAAAACTCCTTCATGTTTGACATTATAATTAAGGAACAAAAGCAAAGATCTTTAGAGGAATAACCTTTTTTTTGCATTTGACAATAATGATTCAAATGTATTGATGGATAATCTAGATAACTCAAAGGCATTTTCAATTGTTAATCTTGAAAAGTAAAAAGAGAGTTCTAGAAACACTTTGGAGATGTTAGAGGATGACATATTTGAAAGTGAAGTTGATTATCACAAGCACATAGGTTTCTTGAGGAGCAACCCACATTTATTTCAATTGATAGTAATTATTTAATTGTGTTCATGGAAAATATAAACAACACAGAGCCATTCCCAATGACCAATCGAGAGAAGCAACAAAAAAGTTCAACAAAAGCTCCAAAGGCGCCAGAGGATGACAGACCTACAATTGAGGTACACTATCAATAGCAAAGTTCTCTTAAGGAAAATTTATCAGAGCTAATAACCAAGGACAACCCTAATTGAAATTTGTTCAACCAACTTTAATTGGAATTAATCAGCCAACTTTGATAAGTTAAACCATGTCTAGAACCAACAATCAACAATGTGTTTATTTATCAATCCACATTGGTTGTTCGCTTCAAGAAATCCAACAATGTGGATGTATAACAATGTGTTTATTTATCAAAGTTAACAACCAAGGACAACCCTAATTGGAATTTGTTTAGCCAATTGTAATATCCACTAGGACATGGTTTCAATGGAGCATACACATTCATACACTTCAAATCACTCCCCCTCAAACCCCTTTAAATTCCTAAAGGTATAAACCAAATAATCCACATTTTCATCACTTGAAAATTCATTTGTATCAATTTCGATTTCAGTGGTTGACCTTTTCAAGTTCGAAGATCCATCATCTGATGATAATTCTTCCACCTTGGGCACCTTCCTCCCATCCATGAAAACATGTCATCAATTTGGTGAAACACCAATTTTCATGAATCCTTTTTTCCAATAATTTTGAACATGTGCCCTTTTTAATCACCACCTTCCCAAAATCATTGGGTAAGCTACAACTTCATTTTGAATTACTTGGAAATCCAATGTGGTTATGATTCCAAAAACCGAGATGCTAACTGCCATGACAACCCCTTTTGATTTCACCTTATTATTGGTAGCCATCTTAAGTTTAACCTTGGATTGTTGACCATATCATAATCCTAAAATCTCCATTGTGAAATTTGTCATGACGTTGGTTCCTATTCTTCCATCCACGAGAACACCTTTTAAGGATATCCCTTTACATACCACCTCCATTAATGGTGTTCTTGAATCAAATTTGGCCTCCACTGAATGAAGTTCTTTTCCTTGAGGTATAATGCAATGTGCATTAAATCCTTGTCACAATTCCCTCCTTGCTATAGGAAACATGGCCACTAATTGTCTAACAATAATATCAACCTTTTTGGTGCTAAAATCATTGATGATGGAATATGGCATTTGTCCCATAGAAATGGAAATTTTTTACATACATAATTGCTTTCGATTCTTCCATTTTCCTTTTTCCTGAACCATCTCCTTCATCTTCTTTTGATGGGAATTTTCTTTTCCAACTTTTTCGTTCCTTCCTCTTTTAGTCACCACGAGGTCGGCGACAATGGGGCACACATTTTTGTCTTGTGTTTTTTTTATTTTAGAAAATTGTGGTTTGATGAGGTTCCCCAATTTTCATTTTCATTGAATGATACCCTCCTCCTAGGAGAAGGATTATTTCGAGATGATGAACCCTTTTCGGTGCATTCTCATGCATAATGGCTTTGTTTCTTACAAACATAACAAGTGATGGAAGATGAATCTCTTGATTTGAAAAGACGTGATTCCTTTGCTTGGACAAAATTTATGCTCAATTGATTCATCTACTTGATGAGTTGCCCCATCATGGATTTGAAAGCATTGGGAGGATCTTGTAAGTTCGACACTTGCACTGACATTGTTGGGTCAGTTGCCTTTGGCTTGTTTTGCAAGGCAATAACAGTATGGATTTCCAAACTTTCTTTTTTTTATTTTGCAATCCTCTAAGTTTCTTCAGGAGTTGCAGCTCCTTTGTATTGAACTTGTTGTCAAATCTCCTTTTGAAACCCCATCACATAATGTTTTAAAATTAAAACATTCATCCTCTCCAAGATTGGTGTATTGGCAACCGCATCTTCGGCCCTCAAGCCCTTCTTCAAACAATCCTTGAGTTCCAACACCGTTGTGGTGTATTCATCCACATTTTCAGTGGGTGTTTATCAGAGTTGCATCATTTCCAAAGTGAAAGAATCAAAGTTTTCTTGTTGACCAATTTCCCACACAAATGCTTCAAACAAGACCTTTCAAGTCCCTTTTTGTTCTACATGCAACCCCTCAAACCACATCAATGTTTTCCTTTCCAACAACTTTAGAAAAAGTCTCACCCAATGGTTTTGAGTTGGGGCACCAATGGTTCCAAAGAGGAAAGCTCTTTTGAACTCTCTTAAAAAGATTTTAGGATCTTCATTTTGTCCTCCCTTAAACAAAAGTATGGTTGCCATTTTCAAGGTTCAACACTAATGTCACAAATTCTTGCTCAATATTTAACTCTAGTTCAATTTTTTTTTCAAAATTGTATATTTTACACCATCATACAAACATGTATTGTCCACAAGGGTCTTGTGTATGCTATGACATGAAAAAAGAAAAGGTCATTAGATTGCATTACTCGGGTTATGAAAGTAGCACCGAAGTTTGTTATTAAAAATTGATGAAAGTGCATTTTGGGTACTATTGTTAATTCAATTTTCAATCTTCTAGTTATGGGGAACACAACTTAAATTAGGTTATCCATTTCCTATAGCTATGGTTTATTCAATCATCTAAAGATTTTTTTTTTTATTATGCTTAAAGTGCTTACGTCTTCTTTTGAGTTTTTCTTCCTTTTCCTCACTTGTCAACTCCAATGCTCCTCTTTAAAAACTCTCATATTGTTTGTAGAAAGTCAAAAATTTGAAGGATTTCATCGCTTCCACAACCATTCCACCTTGAGATTTTCTCCCAAAAAGATTTCATTTTTTTGTATTTCAAGTCATTTAGCTTTGAGTTTCCTTGCCTTCATTGGGTTTGTTACATATGTATGTATGCCCATGTTTTTCACATGCAAAACACTTCACAACTTTCCCCAAAATCTTATGTGGCATGTTCTTATTTTATCCCCAAAATCATATATTTATGTGAATTATAAGTCCCAACAATGGAACAAAAAATGTAGCCTAGAAGGGTTCAAAACCTATGAGAGTTACCTTTAAAGTAATTCCCTACTAATACATAGGTAGGTTTCTAAAAAATCAAGTTCATACAACAAGATTTCTACCCCAACTATACACACTTCCTACGTCACACTATCACAAAACAAGGAAAAAAACCTCAAGTGTTATTAGGTTAGGACCTCCCACATGCTTAAAACCTAGTCCATATGTGGGCTACACCCAAAGGGAGCTCTTCACATGCACCTATGGACATAGATTTTATGGGAATCATTCACCAACAATACCTAGGTTTTTTTCTTGTATGTTTCCTTCACATACCAAAGCACACACATACACTTTTATTTCATAGGGGTTTTAGTACAAAAGGTTTTGGTTCAAAGGTTCTAATGTCCAACTACTTAATGCAACCAAGAAAATAACAAAAACTATTCTCCAAGGCTCACCCACAACCCCCTTATATACAAAAGGGGAAAAGTGGATGAAGTTGCTACTTTATCCACTCACATAAACATCCATTAACAAGTAGCCAATCATTAAGCCCCACAACTAATCTTCTAGAATTAGCATCCTTTCTTAGATTAAGTATTTGGAATCTAGCACCTAGGATCTAGTCAAGGCACCTAGATTGACTTTTGATTAACCTAAAATTAGTTACATTAATCATTATGGATCCTAAGAATGTCCATAATCAAGACAACCTTGTGTAGGCCATTAGAACAATAATTTATTCCTTACAACTATTCAACATACTAACCATAGGATATGACTTTTAGTACTTATTACTTTTACTATTCGTAATACATTTTTATGTCACAAACACTCACTGCAAAAAAAGGAAAAAGAAGAGAGAAAACAGTACAATTTTAAAAAAAAGTTAATAATAAGAAAAAAAAGAGAGAAATCCAAAAAAGAAAAGAAAAAAAGAAGATAGTCCACATAGAAGGGAGGAAAAAAAACCCTCCCCCCAAAAAACCCAAAAAAAAAAAGGGGGAGGATGTTGCCTTCCGATTCCTCCATCCAACTATTCCGCCCAAAAGAAATCCTCACCTTTTTAGCTTCAACTAATGCCTGTTTCAGTGATTTGGGTACACAAGCTTATAATCACTTTTTCTCATGACCCTCCAGGCAAGGTTTGTTTACTAATTTTGTTTTTTTTTTTTTGGGGACCACACA
>Ga0209208_10005233_pt1 | contig 18140 bp, 14 predicted proteins | sample S1TSphfallax_3_FD_187694 | JGI IMG/M metagenome (GOLD analysis project Ga0209208, IMG submission 187694) | Host-associated microbial communities from peat moss isolated from Minnesota, USA - S1T2_Fd - Sphagnum fallax MG (SPAdes) (version 2) | ecosystem: Host-associated > Plants > Peat moss >... | reverse complement strand
CGTCCCTATAGTGATTTCATTTATTTATGAAAAAAATTGTTCCAAACTTGTAATGAAAACATGTATAGGCCATGCATAAACAATCAATTGGTAATAACCATATGATATAATAAACATCAAAAAAATTATACAAGTTTCAAAATAGTATCAAATAAAATATTCTTTGTCATTGCCCTTTTTACACTTGTTTTGGCATGTTGCCCTAATCCATGAAATGTAAGCATACTTGTTTGAAGAATGCAAAGAATGGAGTACTTGGACAAGCTCCATTTACTCTTTCATTCCATATGAGTTTTGAAATAATATTAGCAAATGAGTTTCTTTTTAATTATTCAAAAATCATCAAACTGAAATCATTAACATTTGAAAAAATGTAATTTATCAATTGAAATCCAAACATGCAATGATAGCATTGGAAATCAAAATCTCTCCAATAAAGCGTGATTTGTAGTTGTCACATTCTCAAATATAACATGATAGATGAAATATTTCATAATGTTTTTTACTTCATCTTTGAAAGAAACTTTTGGTTGTAATGCAACAACTTGCATCCACAATGTTGATGCCCGTGCATCATCTTTTATAATGTTCATTTTAGCAAGTTGCTTGTACCTCAATATAATATGTGCACAATTTGTTGATTTCTTTCCACAAGTTGAATTTCACAATTATAAAATTTGCCTTCTATCATGTTCAAACAAAGGAATTTAACCACATCCGCAAGCAATTTTTCCTAAAGCCCCTTTTGCCCCAATTTGCAAAACTTCAAGAAATATTATAGTACTTAACTTGTTTAGGCACTAAAAAATTACATTTTCAAAATCTCAAATTAAAAAAAAAAGGTTTGATTTCATGCCAAAAATTTGAAAGAAAATTTCAAGCATATTAGATTTGTCATATAACATAATGTTAAATTGTAAAAATATTGTTAGTTTCACTTCCAAATGTAAATGACTACAAAATAATAATCATTATGCACCTTGTTGCAAAACCAAACTAGGCATTATGGTGTGAAATATTCAACACACTTGAATTTTTTTCCCATATCTTCAAACAAAGAAGAAACAAATTCAAACAAAACCATAGAAAAGACAACAAGAACCCATTCCCAATAATTAAATGAAAAGAACCAATGATCTTTCAATTGATATTATAATGATTTTTTTCCTTATTCAAGATCTCTTTTTAAAAGTTGGATTTACTAGAAATGAAAAAGATGTTTGGTTATTTGATGTGCATAAATTTACTTTTTTGTGTCATGATTTTTTATGTTACATTTCATAATTTCAAAGTGTGTTTTATTAAGATTTACATATTTATTGAAATTGATTAGAATTAAACTTCTTTTCTCTTAGAGTTATTTTATAAGTGTTAAAATGGGAAATTCCAATGAATTGATTAAAATAGAGTTGGAAAATTCACAATCCAAACTTATATCATGTTATAATGATTATGGTACAATGATGATGCATGATGAGAATATAGTTTGTTAAGCCATGAAAATGTGCACATGATATATGTTAGATGAAATCATTTTATTTAAATATTTGAAAAGCATTACATGTAATAACAATTTATAGATTGACTACAATATATTTCAAAAGTTTTTTTCTTGAATTGAATGCATTTCACATCAAAAAATCTTGATTTTTTCCCACAAGTTGTATGGGGGTTTCCAATGTTTTTGAACAATAATAACATCATATGTAAACCTTTTTTTTTAATTTCTTTTTATAAATGTAAATTTCTAAAAAGGTCGCAAATAAATAGCATATGGACTATTGCAATTGCAAATGATTATTAATGTAGATGCACAAAACCATATTTGACACCTCATGAACTTGTATACATTGCATTTAATATTCAATCATTTCCCCTTATTTCATTTCCTTGGTGCTAATGCACTACTCACCATTACAACAAAATGACTAAAATACAAGTTATTAGTTTGTGGAGTTTAGGATATGATTTATTGAAATCCCCTCTTTTACCATGCCCTTTGGCCTAAAACAAATTCAAGAATAGTGTATGGGTTGAACCAATTTTGAACCGAGCATTCATGAATACATGAAAATTAGGGGCTATATTTTTAAATATTTGGAAAGACTTGATAAAAATAGGTTCACAATCAAATTATTTGATGAAAGGCGATAATTTATAATACCATTACATAAAGTTGAATATTTAAGTTGATTTCAATAGTTTAATTGTTATAAAATTGTGGACAAACTTTATTTTAGGCTTTTGTTTGATCATGTGCATTGAAAAATTAAAAAATCAAAGTTGACCATGACATTGTATGATTTAATCAATGAAAAATGACAATGTATTAATATTTACATATGCAATCTTTATGTGTAATGATGCCTTAACAAAACAATTCAATAAACCAAAAGTTTCATGAACCTCGCTAAATGTCTTACATATTTACATTAAGCAAAAAAGTCCCATGAACACTTTAAGCCAAATGTGTTGTGAACATCCTAAGCTAAAAGCCTTATGCAATCAACCATAAGCCAAATGTATTGCAAACAAGATAATGCAAATGTCCTTGAGCCCAATGTGAAGTAACCTTAAGCCATAGAAGCAAGAACATGATTTAAAGATCAATGTGTTTTGGGTTAGTGTTACACTAATTTTTTTGAATCATGACCTAAGAAATTTTACTCCAAGCCAAAACATGTCTTGTTGGCTTGAGCATTTTGCCTAAGGGTTAGAGTTTTTTTTGGCAACTTGGCCTAGGGTTAGCCACTTTGGCCTAGTTTTAAAGTAATGTCCCATCTTGCTCTTTTGTAATCCATATCATATTAATCATAGGTACATACATCGCATTATCAAATTGTTAAAACCATGTACAATCAATGGAAAGTATTTAAATTTTTTAGATATTATTCTTGTTGAACATTATATATATGTATATATAAATTATTGTAAATAGAAAGTGTGTTAAACTTTTACACGAAAGGAATTTTAATTTCAATGGTTTTAATTAGTTTCAACTAATTAATTAGAAACAATTTTTATGTTTCCTCTTAGTATCTATTTTAATTTTAGAAGAAGTTCATGGTAATTTGTAGATGCCACTTTATTCTCCTTTTTTACTTCAATAAAACTTAAAATTATATGGTTTTGCAAATTTCACTTCAAAAACCTACAAATCTTTGTATCTATGAATGACATGGGAAGGTAAATAATAGGCAGTTAGTTAAGGTCATGGAAATGTGGACCTCCTTGAACAATTTTGTATGCATTTTTATCTCTTTGTTGACAACCCTTGGAAAAAAAAAGTTTGTGTGGCCCCATTTGTTTCAAAGCTCCAAGGTTCGAAAACATCACTTTGTGAAATTGAGTTGGTTTGAATAATCAAAATGTTTAATTTTACATAAATATTTATTTTTGACTATTGGGAATTGGGATTGAACAAGAATTTGACTTGTGAATTTTTCACCATTCTGAATTTTGAAATTTAGAATTTCACAATATAACCATAACTCAAGAAATGTTTTTATTATATGTTTTTGTTCACAACTTCATTGAATCTTATGGTCACATATAATATCTACCTCATGTTATTTTAAAAGATTCTTCTTAATAATAACACATTTGTTTTGGAATTATAAATTGTGTACCTCGATATAATTGAAATTAATAAAATATTATGTTAATCATAATGAATTTTGTCAAATTTTAGAAATCAAAATGTTTGCTAATGGGAAATTGAAAAGTCTTGCTAATGACATCCTTCTCACGAAAGGGTTTGCTCATTTTTTTCGTAGTTTTGAGGTAGATAACTAATGTTTGTTTCTTCAATTTGTGAAGTAGGTTGATTGCCCATCATGCACAAGAGGACTTAAACAAATTTGGCGATATGCAAACCAACTAGGAAGCCCAAAATCTCAATGTAAAATGAGTTATTCATATAATGTCTAAACAAGAAAGCCTAGGCTTTTGAAAATAAGATTTCCAATAAAGACCAGGATATTTAACACTAACCATGTGAATACTCTCATAGCCAAGGTTTGAATAGATTAGGGTTTTGAAAGATTCCATTGTCCAAGGTCAATAAAACCAGGCTTTTAGAAAAAATGTCATTTCATATCTTAAGGTATTTTCACATGCAAGATACTTTGCGCTTTTGGAAGGAATATTTTCAAAAGCGTGGGCTAGCTAATAAGACTTGACAAAAGAACCTTACTTCTAATGAAGACTATCCATGGAAAAAAAAACATGGGCCTCTTAACCCTGGATGTAGGAATACTTCCATAGCCAAGGCTCTTTCTCAACCCTAGTTATGGGAATATGGTGATGGGTATCATGGCCAATGGTGAGAATTAGGCCCACTTAGCATGTAGAACCCTGGTGGGCCTAGGGTAGGGTAGGGTAGGGTAGGGTAGGGTCGGGTAGGGTAGGGTTGGCTATCCTTCCTTCAATTCAACTGTGTGGCGGCTCTCTATCCCTCCCTCCCAGCCATCCCATCATTCATCACGTGGTCCATGTTGAGAAAAAATTTCAATGTTGTTCAGCAACAAAAAAGAATAGCCTTCACTTTAGCCCACTAGGCTACCACGGTCCATTTATGCAAGCCAGTCTTCTGCTTCTTCTTGTTCTTGTTCTTCTTCATTCACTCTGGTGATGTGCTGGTCCAAGAAGGCTTGTTTGTGATGGGCAGCAGACAAATGGACTGACTTTTGAAGTGGGCTGATTGATGCCTTTACTGACGTGCGTGGACGTCAAAGGCAGTTTGTACATTACGTATGGTAATTGCGCCTCCTACGAAACGTGGCCCCCACTGTCCCCGTCCCACTTGTGGTCGTGCTTGTGACGGCCCCATGTTCCGTTGCCGGGGGCGGGGCCCGGGAATTTCGGTCCCAACAAAGTCATCAAGCCCGCTCATCCCTCCTTTCCTTCCTCTCTCTCTCTCACACACACACACACACACACACACTCTCTCTCTCTCTCTTAATTAATGCACATGTTGAACGGATGTTGAAATCTGGATCCCAATAGTACTGAGGTGTCCCTTCATGTAGTCTAACATTTTTGTCTTTTATTAAACCCCAAAATAAATAAATAAATAAATAAATAAATAAATACCACTACTTATTTGTTTGTTATTGTTACACATGACATGATAACAATGTAATAGTTGGTCATGTGACATATGATCCCATCATTTTTCAATGGAATGACAATTATTTAGTAGAAATGGAACCATAGAACCATGTGCCCATGTTTTTTATGTTCTTGTGGTGCATTAACATTTTCTTGTGTTTTAGCCCCCCCCCTTTCCCCCCTTGTTAATGAAATTATTACCACTTGTTCATGTTGTCATTACCTACACATGACATGACATCGATGTATTTGGTCATGTGAAAATACAACCCTCCCATCATTTTCAATGGAATGACAACAATCATTTGGTGAAATGGAACCATGGAATGTGCCACACTCCATGTTTCGTTGTATTTGTTGTTCTTGTTGTGGTGCATTAACATTTTTTTTTTGTGTTTTAGGCCCGGCCCCCATGTTAATCAGATTATCACTTGTTTGTGTTGTCATTACCTACAAATGACATGACATGATCGATGTATTTGGTCATGTGAAATACGACTCTCCCATCATTCATTCATTCATTCATTTTCAATGGAATGACAACCAATTTTTTTTTTAGTGAAATGAAAGCATGGACAAATTTAGTGCCCATGTTTTGGTTTGGTTGTGTGGTGCATTATTATTAACATTTTGTGTTGTTAGGGCCCTCCATTGTTGATGGGATTTCTCCTCCCCCCCCACCCCCTCACTTGCTCATTGTTGTTGTTACACATGACATGACATGACATAAAAACATTCATGTATTTGGTCATGTGAAACTAATCCGACTCTCCCATCACTTTTCCAATAGCTTTCAAGAGTCTCTTGCGCCTTTGAACCCGGTTGGAAGGAATCGGTAAAATTTGTCATACGTTTGTGTCTGCGTGTTGGTGGTGGGCACCTCATGACCCCATGTAGCAGAGGAAGTAGCTCAGCTGCCAAACTTTTTCCAAAGGCAAAGTAATGACACTGCAACTCTCTCTCTCTCTCTCTCTCTCTCTCATATGTTAACTAGATTTCAAATCCCAGGGAAATAGGGGATTTTTTTTTTATATATAAAAATTTAGGGCGAAAATTTAGTGTTTTTTGAGTTTTATAGTAGCCAAATCCCCCCCCCTCCCCCAACCCACAAAATAAAATCTCTAGATTCTACCCTAAGTTCCTATACAGATAGCCAAAAAATATAGAGGCATGACAGATTTTTTTACTATAAAAAAAAATAAAAATCATATTTTCTTATTGCCAAATCTGGCTAAATCATCTTATGGATGATGATTGCCACTTTGTCTACATCACAAAATTCAAGCAAAAAAACCCCTGCAAAGGAGTGAGGAAGGTTTTCCCCTCTCAGCCCAGCTTGTGGAAATCACAGAGAGTGCCATTAAAATTGCTATACTTTACTTTGTGGATTGAAGCTGTAACCTGAAATGATCCAGTCCTCCCAACTGTGGTCAATCTTTCTGTCTGTCTCAGGACTAGTCTGTGTCTGTCATGATGATTGTGAAATGGGTGATTTGCAGTTGGAAGTAGTCTGAGTTGGGAGCTTTTCAGATGTAAACATGACTTGGGCTTAAATTCCAATTTTGAAGGTCCCTGCAGCGCTAAACAAAAGTGTGTGTGTTTGTGTGTGTGTGGAGGATATTGGGTTGCTCACAAAATTCATGAATTTGGGAAATTGAGAACCATTTCCGAAAAGTTGCAAGATATTTGCAAAATATTCAGAGCTTCAACATGTAAAGTGTGCTGCTACTGTGTCAAGACAGTAAAGCTCCATCGAGGTAACATGGTACCTATAGTAGTAGTAGTAGTAGTAGTAGTAGTAGTGTATATTATGTTGAATTTTGAATGATGGGTTGTTTGTCAGATCTCCAATCTAAAGTTGCAATATTTGGAAATTTGAAAGATTGAACCTTTTGAATGCATGTATTTTGAACATAAAGTTTGGATGATGTGTTTTACAAGATTTTAGATCTCTTTGAGTTCAGCTCTGAGCCTCCTGTATGTGTCCTCCTGCTTGTCACATCTTTCCAAAACCATTTACCGAAAAAAGTCCAACAAGGTAGAGATTGAGAAGTGATCCATGGATATCTTTCTTTTTGCTTACATGGACTGCACAGGTTTACAACTTTTTTCCTTTGTGAATCTTTGCAGGAATGTGACATGGTGGAGCTTGGAGCGCTGTTGATATAAATGTTGCTGGACTATTGATTCATGGAAACCTATAATCTCTCCAAAGGGTTGTTTGTTTCCGGAAGTACAGATGATCCAGAAGCATCCTCATTTGCATCCAATGTACTAATGCCATGCTCAGATGCCAGCAACTTCGAATCATCTTCATTCAGAGCTGAAGAATTGAGCATGGGTCACAGACTGGGAAACCAATTGGAACAAGATGGTCAATACAAGACTAAACTTGAACAGCATCCAGTGCCAAAAGAATCACTTTCTCTTGATGAGCAGCTGCAGCGGCAGTTATCACAGGATCGTCTCCGTCTGAAACTTGTTCAAGCTTATAACATATGTGCCACACATGTTGGGGATCCTGGCAAAATGAAATCCTCAAATCTGATGAACGATCCTGCATTTGAACTTGTGGACAATTTTTGGCAAGGGACCAACCCAACTCATGTCATGCAACAACTTCAGCAACGTATAGCAGCACTGTCATCTTCCAAATGCATGACACCAAGATCAATGCAACCTTTCACTTATGATTTAGACCATGTCAAATCTTTGAGTCATGATATTGCCAAACAAAAATGGACAGCATCCACACCGAGAGGGGTATTGTCAAGTCCATCAAGTTGTGTCCCGGTGCATAGTACTCAAGAGCCACTTAATGTGGAGCATGATTATGAAAATTTAATCATGATGCCCATTTGTTCCGAGTTAGATGAGGAAATTGATTCAACATTTCCAACCATTCCATTTTTGGATCAGTTGCAAATGTCACAAGTTGCAAGTCAGTCTAGTAGTGACCCAATGAAAATGATACTGAGAGTTACGGATCCAATGAAAAGTTGGAGACCAAATCTTGAAAGGTGTGATAGCAATTCACAGCTGAAGAATGATTTTGACAATCATAGGCAACAACAAAGACTTGGAAAACCTGAAAGCATGTTTGCTGCTGAACAAGATCCAGTAATTGAGATAGAAGCTTTGAGTTCTGAAGACTCAACAAAAGGTGTCAATGGTTCCAAATCAGGCCCATTAAGAACACCACACTCATCATTTTTGGGAACCTGCACTGATCCCAATCCAAAGAATGTGAAGCAACAGCAAGGAGAAAAAGAGACAAGTTTGGTATGGCAAAACACCATGAAGACTGAAAAAGGAGCGAGAGAAGGAAAGCAGAATATTCTTCATATGGAGTTTGATACAGCAGTGTTGAATTACAGAGCAAAGAAGAAGCCACGAATATCAACTGCTACAAGCTTTACTCCTATGTGGCTCAATGGCTTGCAAAACCTTACACAACACAAGGTACAAAAATTCATTTGGATTTTTGCAAACACATATTTTGTCGCACACATTCAAAAAGTGACTGATGGTTTGATGTTTCATTTTTGTGATCTTCTTAACAGTTTTGTCACATGCGGCAGGGTGACACAACATCAATGACGACAGATGACTTCATTGACATGCAACATGACATCAGAATGAAACATAACACCAATGCCACAACCATGTCCAACACCATTTTACAACCACCTTCAGTTTTTGATGGTGTCAAGGGATGTGAACCATGTGCAGCTACAGCTGATAATGCATCAAAGCCCGTTGAGCTTGAGCAGCTATTGATCCCAGAGACCGATCTCAGTGTTGATAACATGCCCTTGCTCAAACTTGAAGACATTGAATTTGATTCAACGGGTGTGTCACTTTCAAAAGCGGTTATGGATGATGTTCCTATGATCGAGGTAATAATTATTCCATCATACCAAAAAAAATTCAATCTGTGCTTCAAATTACATTCTGCGTTAATATGTTCCTTGATGTGAAATGTTGAATCTTATCAGTGCTGAAGCATGTATTGGCTTACTTGGAGTAGGTGAGGATGATGGAGAACAAGCAAGTGATGGTGAAATTGAGAGCAAAAGATAGACCTGGGCTATTCACAGACATGATGTTGGCCTTGTGCAAGCTCAAGTTGCAAGTGCAACATGCAAACATCCGCACTTGTGTTGGCAACCGATATGACATCTTTGCTGCTAAGGTATTTGACAGATCAAAAATTTACTCTACTTAATCATGCAAGAAACGTCAAATTTATACATGTGATTGCGCTGCTCCAATGACACCCAAATGTGTATAATCTTCAAAGCAAAACAGAGAGGTGAAGTCAATCTTGGGGAAGGAAAAAGTGTAGATAGAACTTTTCTCCAAACATGATATTGAAAGGCTAAAGCTACCTGTGAGATTTGTTTATATGTGTATTCAGTAGTGGCATTTTCCAGATTTAGGGGGAAAAAAGAAATTTACATCATGTGGACATTGAGCTTTTGAACATTCTTTAATTACATTATGATCATTTCCTTTGCAGATGGACATCTCTCTCTCGGAGAAACAAACAACACAAGACATTGCAGCTGCTCTTAGTTGTGTCATTGAGGAAGATCATCCAGTGAACAATTAAATTTGGTTTTAATTAATGACTCCATTTTTCAGACATTTTGGCACTTTGAATCCTTCTGTACTTCATCAATGCTTCATTGGGCTGTTGCAATTTTTGTTCACAAATGGTGAAATGTGGAATAACCCTAATTTGACCTGTTGGCATGTGGTTAGTCATGGTTAGGTTTAAAGATTATGGGTAACACATGATCATCTATCTCTATTCACTTACAAGTTCATGGGGCTGTTCACCAATTTTTCATTCCACAAGGTTGTCATTCCCATGGACTCTTTATTTTACCTCATATCTTTTTACTACTACAATGTCATAGTATCTAACACCCACCAAAACAAAGGTGCCTTTGTGAGAACTTTGTCTTCACTTTTCATAAGTAAAGACCATGTCTCGGAGGTTCAGATGATGCATTTCATATTAAGACATCCTTACTTAGCCTTAACCTAAAAAGCAATTGGACAATACAACTCGATTACTTCACTAGAAAACACAATTAGATTAATTTATATTGGTCCAATGTTAAATACCTATTCCTGATCTTGTGATAACATGCAGATTTGAATTACTTGTGTTGGGCACTTGCACTTTGCCCTTAGAGAAGAAATTGGTCAAAAAAACCAATTAATTCAGACAAAGATGATGAAAAATGGATTCCAGATTATACTCACTGGAAAGTATGTTGAATTGAAAGCTAAAATTAAACAAAGCAAAAAAAAAAGTAGAAAAAATTGAACCATGAAATATATTGTTGTTCGGGTTTTTTCCCCTTTTGAAGTTCTTAGTACTCAAATTTGGTTTGGATGACCATGTAAAAAGATTCCAATGAGCTCTATTGTTACCCTTTGAATCCATATATTGACTCCATTGCAATAAGCCATTGATCTATTGTAACAATAATCTATTATTGCAACTTTCACAATTAGTTTTCTACGAATTGTGAAATCTAGTTTCCAATCTTGGAGAATATAAGTTTTCTTCACACCTATAATTTAGGTGGATTTTTTTTTTTTTAATTTTTTTTTGTGATGAATGGACTCAATGTAATGGGCAAAAACTGTTAGCACAAGCATAAATACTTAGGTGGAAAGAGCTTGTAAAAAGTTCATAAAAGCTTCCCATAAAGTTGATCATCAAGGAACCGTTCTAATGAACTTCCAAATATTCATTGCACATGAAAGATGAATGCTGACGGATGAACTTGGTTCAATTGTGATGAAAAATGAAATGTGATGAACATGTATTGCAATGAGGTGATTGTATATCAACCATGGATGAAAAGTGGATAGTAATGGATGATATAATGGATGATATATATCTAAAAGATGAACAAAAGAAACCTTTGGACTTGTCATATTGAAAGCTATCAATAGGGCAAAATTGACTGACTATGACTATAAGCTTGTCTTAAACTAGACTGATATTTTGGTTGTGGGTGTACTGATCTTCAGACAGATCTAACTTGGAAAGAAGAGACTTAAGGTTTTTTTGCAGAGTTCCAGAGATTTGGGAGCAATTCCAGGAGACAACACTAGATCAAACCCAGAAAAATCCAATTTTGGGAAGGATTTAAAGAGACCACTCTAGTGTTACCAAAGAAGTCCAGGGTTGGTTATCACAAAAGCTTCCTACAGCGATTAGCACTAACATTCAATTGTTGATTTAAGAGCAGAAAGGAGGATAAGTTACAATAGCCTGATTGTGATTGTTGTTGATGTTTTGGGCAAAAAGATGGTTGCTTTCACTGCAAAACCGAAAAGCATAGAGCACATTGACAATCCACTACTACTTCCTGCCATAACACACAAGGCACAAGAAGCCTCCAAATTGAAGTTTTGTTTTATACAAAGGCAGGCCTGCCCAGAAAACAAATCCTTACTCAAATGTCAATATCCAGAAGACCTTGTGATCTTCCAATTCCAATTACAAAGACTCAATCCTTTCTGCACAGCTCAAAATCTTGCACTACATCTCAAAATCCACATAAGACTCTCCCACTATGAAGTCATCCTGCAAAATTCTTTGCTCAAGATGCTGTATCCAATTCTGCACACCAAGCAAGCAACAACACAATCTCGCCAACAAAACCTACCATAAAACCTCCCTCTACTAAAATTGACCATTGTAAACTAAGTCTTGTGCCAGAACCCAAAACCACGATTTTGATGTGCAAGCCATCACCTGTAGTATTGTCACTCATCTACTTAAAACTAAATTAGTTATCGAAGACATATAGCACAAGTAGTAGTCCAGACTGCCTTCCCAGACCCTACAAGTAGATGAAACTGGAAGCAGACCAGTTACTAGAAAGAAGGAACTTGAAGTACTCAGGAGTACAAATACTGTTAAAAATACCTATTAAATACCAATAATGTCATTAGTTGATTTTTCATGGTCCAGATTCTCTTCCTTTAAGGCTTGTTAACTGTTGGCCTGCTATTTTGTTCACCCGTTGCCGGAGCTTCTCTCTGTTATCATGAATCCGACGGAGTCCATTGCCCACAATCACCAGAGAGTATAATGTGTGTGTAATCATTGGTGCAAGTATATTCCCAGTCTGCACACACCAAACCCAGACTTTCATCAATATTTGTTTGTTTGATACTGCAAATTGCACTTTATGGGTTATATCAGAAGCTTGAACAATAATTTATATCAGAAAAGATTATTTAGTTTTATACAAAATTAGTATATACATGCAAAAGTGGAAGCATGATAAGAGCCTTACATGCATCCATTCAAGACCGAGGTATAAAGCTAATAAGGACTCCATAAGTGGAGAGTAGATTTTCTTTTGTTGCCGTCGTGCATACCATGCTGCAATCAACAAATGACCAAAAATAAATAAAACTGAACAAGTTCCAGAACCTCCAAAATGGTACATTGTTGCATTGTGCAATGGAATGCTTCTCAGATTGCTCTCAATGACAGTGTACAATAAAAATCTGCCAACAAATTGACAATTGAAAAAACAAAGATTGGAGCATGCTCACCTTCTACACGTGCCTTAATATCTCTACGGTTTTTTGGACCACGAATGGCTGGAGCTACCACATACTTCGGATCTGCGAATCAACGAAATTCCAAGGATTGATCAATTATAGCAGTGCCTCATGAATCTTTACATCTGCACAAAAGGCTCTCCAATGATTCTGAAGATGATAATGGCAAGTTACTCAACTGATTATGGCAACTTTGCATGTTGTTAGGAAAGAAAAGCATTGTCAGTAATAGCAGGATTACAGAACTTCAGGAGGACAATATCAATTTCATTTCTATCAATGTCATCGCTTTTCTTTTTTCGATAAGTATCCACACTTTTTGAGGAAGCACAAAATATTTGAGCACAGGATCCCCACCCAGTATTCACTTTGTATTATGTGATGACTAGTTATCAATCCTTTCCCTCAGCTACACCCTGATTGTATATGAATAGTTGAACCCAAGTGGGCCAATCATTGACAGCCCAGATTCCACTTGGGATAGTTTACCTTTAGGAGATGAGATGACATAATACATGGAGCCCGTGAGAGCAGCAGTAAGGACAGCAGCAAAAAGATGTGCAAATGGTACAAACATGGGAATCACTCCTGTCTGCACACCACAAAACATCATTTCACACATCCGCTCTCAGAAATGGCAGACTCAGCCCTGCCAACTGAAACTCTAGCAATGATGGGGTCTTGCATTCATGCATCTGTCAAATAAGCTCCTAATAGACCTCCCATTGAGCATCAACGGATAGCAAATTTCACGACCCCTTTCCTTAAAAGTCTAGACAAAGGGTCACACAATATGTGCAAAACCATACTGGGCCCCTCTTTGTTACAGCTGAGTAGTATTGTTTCTTGGGCATCTTCCTCATTCCCACACACTAAACCATATCCCAGATCCTGAGACAAGTGTCAAACCATACAGCGCTACATTTTAATGACTGTTTTTTCACTACTGGTTTCTAAGTCTTACCAAGGATGCAAGACCAATTGTTGTCTCGCTCATTCCCTTGTCACTGACTTGAAAAGCATGTGCCAAACCCCCCTGTCCAAGCCAGATATCCAAATTTGGATAGCATTAAACTCATATGTGTTTTTCTATGGATCAAGCCTGGCACAAGCCTACAAGTTTGAGATTTTTCTTTCAGAACTTAACACTGCTTGAGGTTCTCAGGTTGATGTCTGTATAACATACCTGAATAGAAACCCTAAAGAAAAGTTCTTCTGCAACTGCTCCAGCAGCCACCACAAATGGAAACTGAGAACACAGCACTTTCAAATTAGAGACAGCCAGTGTGCATACATGTGCATTTGAACAGCTGAACTGGGTCCTTGCATCTGAGATCACACAACCACTTCTCATGAAACAAAGACTTAGCAATGTAACTATTTGCATTGCACAGGGAATGACCTAATCCTCAGCTCTGATCAATTCCTAATATTTGTCTTCAGATGCCAACCCCAAAGAATTCTTGTACAAGTCACAACATGCAGAAAAAATTAATGAAAGATAGCAAAGATGCTTCTTGTAGGTCCCAATTGGACTAACTGTACATCCTTCCTCATACAAGCGCGAGATGGCTTTCTCCCATAATTTACCTGCCAGGGTGACATGCCTACAAAAAAGTCCATGAGCTCTTCATCTTCAACATCACGGATTGCTCTTGCAGGTCCACAGTTCTTCACTATCTCATCCTGCAACAACCCAACAATCTCAACTTTTGATCATCAAACTTTAAGTCCACATCTGATACATAAATGTTTCTGTTTCTTCAGTAATTTGCCATTAGATCACGAGGGAGGTGCCAAAAACTGGAGCAACACTAGAGATGGTGTTTATCTAAGTTCTCCTTACAAAACATGAGTGAGGGAGCAAACCTCAAGAATGAAGAGGAGAACCATCATAGGGGGCACCGCATAGCCAAACCCAGTTGTTATAACTTCAGGCGTTAGATCAAAGCCACCCCACAAATCAACTCCTGTAAAATTGCAAATGACACTGCCAGCAAATGCAAGCCCTCCGTACATGGCTGCCCACACAAGAAAGAATACCAACAAAAGGTCCTGTCAATTCACTACATAATTTCATACTGAAATCCAGTAACAGACACAAGTCCCAGCTCCCAATCATGGTTTTTGACAATCTAAAGATGCTACTCACTCATGTCAAAATTATTTCACGTACTCAAGACATGACTCTCTGTTGAGATTCTGTACAACATGAGACTATTGTCATGTGGGAAGAGCCTTACAGCGGCTTACCAATGGCATAAACCACTCGAAAAACCATTCCTATTTGCTCCCAGCTCGCCTCTGATGGATCCGGTACTGTGCTTGCCCGACTAAGCTCAGCATGCCACTTACCCTGCACAGACAGACTTTTGTACTGATCACAAATTCAAGCTCGGATGGCATTTCCACCAGCAGGTATATGTATCACAATTCTCCAGGGTTCAGATCCAATTGACATCTGGAACAAGCTACAGAGTTTTAGACTTGGGTCTGGCCTCTTGCTATACTTGCTGAGAAGTAAGTCTCAGAGCAAAATCCCTCAAGAAGCTGAGCTTCTTCTCCAGAAGATGAGCCCTAGAAATGTATTTTTCTCTGAAGAAAACAAGGGCAAATCATATGATGCAGCTCAAGTGTTTTTAGGTCATTGCACCCACCTCAAGGGCTTGCATATCCAAGGCCTCACCCATCTCCTTTGTTTTATCGCTGCCACCATCTTGACCACTTCTTCCCAAAGCCCGGACCAAAACTAAAGAGCAATTTGATGTGTCTGTCTTCTTAGCCCTGTTCAGTACCAATGGTAAACCCAAAAAACTCCCCTTCATGTGGATCCTGCGTTGTTTCAAAGAGTTAGCAGCTCTTTTGGAAGCAAAGATTCCACCACGAACCCTTGAAGAGTTCCCTAGCTGAAGAATTGTTGTTGTTTGTGTTTCCAAGTATGCAACCCTTGAGGAGGAGAGAGAGACCTGCATAACCTGATAACTTGCACCCCTAGGTTTGTCAAGTGGTTTTGAAGGTAAAGAACCAGTTTGATCAACTCGCCGAACAATTCCACAAGATCCAAGCTGCTGATGTGAAGCTGCAAGGTTACACATCCAGCCACCTCTTGACATGGATCCATGTTTTTGACTTCTGAAACTTCTTGCACTGCTTGAGCTCCCTGAGGGCCTCGAACTGACACACAACCCACTAGAGGATGATGATGATGATGATGATGATGATGAAGATTCCACTGCACCGTTTTCAGAGCTTAGTCTTCTGATCTGATCACTATCAGCTTTGGCCCATGACGAGCTTACAGCAATATTGGTAGCTGCAAGCCCATTGGGACCAGTACTCATCCCTGACCATGAAAAGCCATCACAGGAGGAGGAAATTCCTCCAGACCATGTTGAACTAGCATTCAAGAGTCCTCCAGCAGCACGTCCTGGCATACTTGATAAGCTTCCCTTTTTGTTGGGTGGTTTTGTTTTTCTCAAACAAAAGAAACCCTTTCACAGTTGCTGTTGATCTATGAGACTGAAATCACATAAGTTCTGCCATTTCTGGCCCTAAAAGCTCTAATGATTTACTCTTACAAGCTCAAAACTCCAGAAACTCCAAAGCCACTTCTAGCCTCACTTCCTTAGGCTCTTCGTTCTAGAATTCTCTCTCTCTCTCTCTCTCTCTCTCTCTATTAGTCAGCAAACTGAATAGCTCTCAGGAGCATGAGCAAAGAAGACCTGTTGTTGGAAGCAAAAACTTCTTCACCAAAACCTTAATACATATCTATACTTTGGAAAGCACAGCTTCACCAAAAACATGTAACCAAAAACTAAACAATTGGGTACTTGAGAAACCCAAGCTTTACCAAAAGCTTAATCCATACTTGGGAAAGCCAATCTTCACCAAAAAAGATGTGACCCACAACTCAACACATACTTTAGAATCAAAGCTTCAACAAAAAACTTAATAATTTGAGACACCCAAAACTTAACACATACTTGGGAAGCAAAGAGCTTTTCACCCACATCATTTTTCACAATGAAAAACCCCAAAAAAGGATTGTTATGAGAAAAAAGGTCCCCCATGAAGATGACTCACTCTATTAATAATAGACATGTGTCATACTCTCTTTTGCTCATTTAGTGTTTCTCTCTAGCACTTTCTTTCAACCATTTTTGCATTTGTTGGACAATTTTTTTTCTTACTTCCTCCTTTTCAATTAATGATCAATAACATTTTTATATATAAACAATAGTGTATCACAGTATCTTTTACTCAAATCTCATAATCATTAATTTGCATACAACACAATACCTAAAACAAGACATAATGATTTTATCTTCAACTTGCATTAGATTTTGTGACAACCCATCCTCATATACATAAATATATAGGTTGATAGGCAATCTTCTTGATCATGATTTTTTAAATTTAAAAAAAAAAAATTGTTTGATTTTTAATATGTGACAACATCAAAGCAACTCCATATATGGACTTTACATACTATGATCATACACAATAATATTGATTGGTTTGATTCAAATTTGTGTTGATCTTGTTCACACTTGAAAAGCAGTCAATTCATACATTGTCCTGTTCACACTTGGCCACTATATATAACTCCCTCTTAAAGAAAGAATCCTTGGTTCTTGGCCAGATGAGGTCCAGACTCAAAAGGGTTCTGTGAAAAAAGCTTCTTGTGATCAGAGAGTGGTGCAAAGGACTTCAGGGCCACCCAAGATCCCCTCTTCTCCACCAGTACAACCTACCCAATTGATTCACATAAAAAGCAGCAAATTGTCCGCAAAACAAGTGCAAAAGTAGTGGCTGCAAATTGGTTACTGTAGCTCAAGATTGAGCAAGCAAGGCTTGACAAAATTTTGTTCCTTACTACATAGAATGGCTTCTGAGAGAGCATCTCCAGCGGTGCTCAATATGTGACCCTGCAAACATATTTTTTTCATATTCAAGTTTAGTTATTATTTACTTTTTTTGCAACCCCACCAATAAAACTGAAACCAGGACAGCAGCAAATAGGTGGGGGACTACTACCTAATAGCAAACCATCTGGACTAATCATTATGATGGGCCAATCAGAAACAATTTAAACAGCAAACACGTCCAATTTATTACACTCTTTTTTGGAGGTGCTAGTTACCAGCTGTCGCAAACTATGAAATTATGCGAAGCCAAATGGGGCGTATTTTGACCTTTTTTCATCCAATTTTAGTGTGCAGGATCAAATACCGAGCACAACTGGAGATGCTCTGATGCTTATTAGTAGCCGTGCTACTATTTTCCACATTTCCACATGGCATCTTTCGTTCAAGGTACACTAGATGGAAGGACCCAAGTCCAGGCAAAAAGAAGATATCACAAATGGTAGAGTGCAAGGGGAACAAGAAGAAATTAAGTTCTCAACCTCCCCCCTCCCC
>Ga0209208_10005232_pt1 | contig 18142 bp, 11 predicted proteins | sample S1TSphfallax_3_FD_187694 | JGI IMG/M metagenome (GOLD analysis project Ga0209208, IMG submission 187694) | Host-associated microbial communities from peat moss isolated from Minnesota, USA - S1T2_Fd - Sphagnum fallax MG (SPAdes) (version 2) | ecosystem: Host-associated > Plants > Peat moss >... | reverse complement strand
ATCATCGATGCTGCTGGAGACAGAGCTCTACACGGTGGAAACTTCCAAGGGACTCCGATCGGTGTCTCCATGGACAACATGCGCCTAGCCATAGCCGCCATCGGAAAGCTCATGTTCGCACAATTCTCGGAGCTCGTCAACGACTATTACAACAACGGATTGCCATCGAATCTGAGCGGTGGACCCAACCCAAGTCTGGACTACGGCATGAAGGGAGCAGAGATCGCCATGGCTTCCTATCTGTCAGAGCTCAACTACTTGGCAAATCCAGTGACCACACATGTGCAAAGCGCGGAGCAACATAACCAAGATGTGAACTCGCTGGGTTTGGTGTCCGCAAGAAAGACGGAAGAATCCATCGAGATTCTGAAACTGATGAGCTCCACTTTCCTAGTAGGTTTATGCCAAGCAGTCGACTTGCGACACGTGGAGGAGACGATGCAGAATGCAGTGAAGCAAGTGGTTTCCCAAGTCGCGAAGAAAACGCTATTCGCAAGTACAGTTGACGGCTCGCTTCTACCCTCTCGCTTCTGCGAGAAGGACCTGCTGATGGTGGTGGAACGTCAGCCGGTTTTCAGCTACATTGACGACGCCTCGAGTGAAACCTACCCTCTAGTGCAGAAACTGAAACAAGTGATGGTAGATTACGCGCTCAAGAACCCCAAGAACGAGAAACTGGAATCCACATCCGTCTTCCAGAGGATCCCCATGTTCGAAAAAGAATTGAAAGCGAGCCTCGACGTCGTGATACCATCGATTCGTGAAGCTTACGACACCAAAGGCTACTCGTCGGTACCCAACCGGATCCAAGAATGCAGAACCTACCCATTGTACAAGTTCGTGAGATCGGAGTTGGGCACTGAACTGTTGTCAGGATTGAAAACCGTGTCGCCTGGACAAGAGATAGAGAAAGTATACAACGCTATATGCGAGGGGAAACTGGTGACTCCTTTGCTTGAATGTATTGAAGGATGGACAGGAACACCTGGACCATTTCTTCAATGCTAAATCTATTGACAATGTAACATAATTCTTACAATTGTCATGTAATCAAATCACTTAATTTATTGCTTCACATCGGTTTAGACAACCAATGCTTGCTGCTGATGTGCTTGCACAGATGATCATAATTTTAACCTCAACTACATTCTTGAAGTTTTGCTCGTAGCCACAGTACTGGACTGGAAACAGGGAGGGTTCAAGACCCAATCTATCAGCTTTGTGATAGTATCAGGAAGAGTTCCTGCAGAGCTCATGAAAATTTTTAGGTGTACCTCTAGAGGTCATGAACAATTTAGGTGGATCTTAGATCCGCATGCTCATCTTTGACAATCTTGAGATTTTAAACTTCTTTTGTGCAGATGATTTTAAAGATCAAGCTTTTTAAGTTGAGCTGCAAACATATCATGTACAAGCACCAGTCATTTTTGTGATTCCATGTATGACCACTCAAAAGAACTTGAGATCTCCCTGAACTTGATTTTGTGGTTCATTTGAGAATCCAATCAATGAATCTAAGTAACCATAGAATGTGCTTGTTATATTTCTATTGGGCTGCCATGGAACAACATAATCATTGGATCTCCTGAATTAGACCTAATTTTTAAAAAAACTTGTGTCACAATACCTAAAATCACTTAATTTGCCAATTTTGAATCAAGAGTAACAATAGCACCATCATTGCCCAGATTTCCTCAAAGTTTCATCCCTAATACCCATTCTTTTCTATGTGACCAATTGGTGCCATATTGGTCATAATTGGTGACAAAACAGAGTGGCCAGGTAGATGATCGATTTGGTTACATAATGATGTAAAATCTGAACAAATTGAGACAAATGGAGAGTATGAAGAAAACAAAGTGAATGGCTTGGGGACTTGTTTGGTATTCAAAGTGCGGCGTGTTGGCAATAAAGACAACAAAATTTTACAATCATACTACCAATATGTATCGTCTAAGCAATCAAATCCATAATCAAATAGTTGGAATTTAATTAGACCAAGAACTTTGAACGATAGGTTGCATACCCTTTATTTATACCTAATTGAAAAGCTAAATCATGGATTTTTTTTATTAAAGCCCCCATTAAAAAAAACCAACCAAAAAGAACGTCATAAACAATTTTTTATAAAAATTATTGATGAAAAGTGGATGGTGATGATTAAAAGTCTTCTAGGAATGACAAATTACATGATATATGAACTTCACCATTGTAAATGAAAAGTTGATGCTCATAGATGAATCTCATTAATGAAGTTAGAGGATTACCATAAATAATCATTTTTAAAATAATGATTTGGAATCAATACATATTAACCATGACATTATGCAAGGATTATGAAATGAAATCAAAGATTAATAGTAAACATATTGACATAAAGTGAAGTGAAAACATGATATTGTGCAATTGAAACAAGATCTTAGGTTGGACAAAGTGATTGTTAGAACTGTGATCAAATGATCAAAATTGGTTTTTTTAAAAGTTAAATATTTAAAAGCCAATAAGTAATATAGATATATTTTTCTTAATTTTTCATTCATACCAATTAATTTATGGAAATAGTTATTTTCATGCCTTGTAACAATTAGTTATATGCAACTAATTATTCTTTTTTTTTAGGGTTTTTGTTTTGAAACAATCAAGGTGGGTAAATTTTCAAAATAAATATTGAACATATTTTCTTTCATTTCTACAAATATTTTAAAACATGCATTCTTTACAACTTGGAGTATGTGAAGTCACTCCCTTTGAATTTCAAGTTTTTTCATCATTTCAATGAGTGTTTCATTTCCACCATGTCTCAACTTTGCCTTCTGATTTAATTCCTCATTTGTCAAAACCTTGTTCGTGCACCCAAGTCTAAGCTCATGATTCCCATTTTGAATTTTTAAGGATTTTGACGATAAGCAATAATTATGTTAAGTCTTCTTGTAATTTAGGGATGGAATATGTTAGCCCAATGTTTTGGTTTGCTACCTATAGTCAACAAGTGCAAGGTTGAATTCTAAAACAATATTGTGAAGTTTGATTTATTGATTTATCTATTTATATTTTGCTCAAGTTAAATAATTAATTAATATTGAACATCAATGGGGGGTATGGTAGTGGAAAATAAATAATCAACCTTGAGCATGAGACAAGGGGTAATGAACAATAGGGTTTTAGGGCAAATGAAAGCAATAGTATGAAGGAATTAGAGTTCACATGTGCAAAACCATTTTTTTCTTAAGGGTTTCCATAATTTAAAAATTAAATAGGAAGAAACTTAAGGAGGAGAAAAAGGGTAATGTGAACACAAAAAAATGAATTTCTTTCACCCATCATTGGGCTAAATTAATTCTTGGATAAATAACATTTCTAAAATATTGAATAAATGAGCTATCTTGATACCATAGTACATGGGTTCAACATCAAATGATTGAAATTTTAAAATGTTAAAATAAATTTCATACAATTATGCATAAATTTTTGAAGCCTTAAATTGACACAAGTTGAAATTTTTGGCCCTTTCAAATTTTAAATGCTACTCTATTGACTTCTTTGGATGCATGTTCAAATAGGATTGTGTTTTGAATCCTATCCAAGCTACCATGGATAATACATCTTTGATTTTTTAAAGTTTCATGGCATTTAGGTTTTGTTTGTTTAAATTTTTTAAAGTTTCAAAAAGGGATTTTATATTTTTCATCAAATTAGTAGGGCACCTTGTAGTTGTCATCTTTTAATGCCATCAATAGACATATGTAATGAATGAGTTATTTTGGAAGAATTTGTGGGTGTTGCTATCTTTGGACAATCTTGTCAATGAAATAACAATTCAAGTAGTCGTATCAATGCTCAACAAGTTGATGATCGTTGCAAAAGATAAGTTTTTATTTTCAATTTTTGAAGTTACCAATAGAATAAACTAAGAAAATTAATGTTTTTTTGTGGGTTGTTATATGTTTGTTAGATGTTCTCCTTATGAAAACAAGTGGGAGGAAATGATCTTTTTGGGGGACATGATTAATTTCCTTTTTTTTCCTTTTTTTTTGCAATAAAGAAGACAAAATTAATGCAATTGAAAATCCCAATAATTGCATGAATATAAGGTAAAAACACACAAAGGTCTACTCACTTTAGGCAAAACTTGTTGTCATGTTAAAAATAATTACAATATTTATAGTCTTTTTGGTGACATACAATTTTAAGCAAACACTTTAAATTGTTCCATCCCAATCGAATGGTCAAAATGTAAATAAATGGTAAAATGTAAAGTGATTTGCAACCACTTTTATTTGCAACCACTTGTATTTTGATCCAACATTTAGGATCTAAAATGGTTGTATATACAATGTATACATCATATATCACATATAATTTGGAACCATTTTGTGTCTTTACGACACTTATACTTTTGGTTCCATGCCACATTCATACAAAAAATATTAAATGGAAAAAAAATAATAATGCCCCTTTTATATATGTGCATTTTTTTCACTTTAAAATAAAAAAATCATAATGCCTTTATGGTTTATGAATAAATAAAAAACATATCTAATCAATGATGTACACTAGGAAGATTTGAAGAACTTATCAATGGAATTTGTTAATTTGTTACCACCCAAAGTTTTGTGCAAAAAATCACATACTTGACTGCACTTTTGAAATATACTTCTAATTTTCATACTATGTGACATATTCTTTTGTAATGTATATATTCATATTTTTAAAAATTCCATCATTTAATACATTTTTTTCAAAAATGATTAGCCCAAGTTCTAAACTAATCAAGTATTTTCAAAATTTACAAGGAAAATTCCAATTGTGAAAGTGCACTCCAACAAAAAAAAAAATCAAATGTTGCAAAGCACTATTTGTGATCACATTTTTTGGGGACCCCAAAATGTGGGTTTACCCTAGAAAAGAACCATGAACAAATAGTTTAAAAACAAGTTCAAATGTTTTTGAGTTCCCCAAAGACACCAAGAATAAGGAAAGCTTAGAACTAGGAATTATGCTCCTTGCAAATTTCATTTTCTATTTTTTCATTCTTATGTTTTCTTGCTTTGCAAATTAAGTTTTGTCAAAGACTTTCATGTGACTCTTCTTGTCCATCATTTTTTTGCAACATAGAAGATCCCAAATGTAATTACAAATCCAAATGATCATATGAGTGGAAAAGAACCATAATTAAAGTTACAAAACAAGTTTGTGAAGATTCCAAGAATGAGGAAGAATTGGACTTAAGACTTAAACTCCTTGTGATTTTTCCTTTTTTATTTCTTCCTTTTTTGTTGGTTCCATTGCTTTGCCATTAGGTTTTGTTATAGATGTTTCCATGAATTTTTCATCATCCTTTTCCAACAAAGAAGACCATAAATGTAATTATATATAGATTTGAATTATCACAATGAATGGAAGAAAACCTACTACCTTCCAAAAACAAGTTCACGTTCTAGGGTTGTCAAAAATGAAGAGAAGGAAGGTAAATTGAAAACTCAATATAAAGGAAATAAATAAGAGGTAAGGCAAAATTTAACTTCTTTTGTTGTTTCTCATCTCCTTAGTCTTCTTCCATTTTTACATTTCATTGGTTCTACCTCTAAAGGAGAGACTATGGAACAATGCAAAGTTCACGTGGTCCCACTTTTTTTTATATTTCTAATGTTAGAATTCTAGATCTCTTCTTTTTGAATTCATGTTACATGAGCCAAATTGATGGGAGCTATTGTTTTAGACATGTTCCTCTAAGATGTCTATTATTATGTTTCTAAAGCAAACTTTTGAAAATTTTCTAATGTTGAACTCATAATTAATGAATGGATAACATAGAGATGTTTGGTGAATCACTGATTCAACAATGGCATTATTGACAGTTAATTTGTAGTTGTTTGAACTTTCTAAAAATGTTTTGTTGGACCTTTACATGTTGAATATTTGAATTTCTTCCTCAAAATTCATGTGGATGATTGCCTAACCAAAAATTATGATTTAAGATGTCATTGGAAAAAATTCAAATATGTGATGGTGTTTTGAAAGCCCCAAAAATGTCTTATTTTAGAAAATCCTTTTGAAGAATAAATCTCAATAAAAATCTCAACCTTGTAATTTAATTAAGTTCTATACAATGTAAAGGAAATTTAAGTATTTTGTTTTGCTTGAAAATAATAAACTTAGGTTCTTCAATTGTGATGGTAAGAGGGTGATGTTGGTTTTCAATGTTAAAATTTGATCAAATGGACACCAAATTTGTCCAAATTGAGCCATCATAAATTGCAATTACCCAAGAAAAACTCTAGGGAGTGTCCCTCTTCTAATTGCTACTGATGTAATATCTTAAATTATAATAGGTATAATGTCATCGTTAATTCCACAACAAAAACATTGTACACAAAGGTTATGAAAGCCACTAAAAAATGGTAATCCTTTAGTTTTGTGAGGTATGTAGGTGGCCAATGTGCTAAATTAAAAAAATTATCCTTCCTAGAGTTAAACAAGCATATGGACTTCTTTCCTCCTTGAATTCAACCACTACTTATACACTTTACTCAAGTCCCATCAAACACCATGTATATCTTATTCCCAAAATCCTAGATTTGAAATTAATTGATTTGATTAATTGTTCAATCATCCATGTAATGGTTGTAAAAATCACTTCTTTAGGAAGAGGTTGTAGTCTTGCTTACTTTTGGTTGGTGTTTTTTTTGCATGTGTGTGTGTGTGTTTATGAAAACCTTCAATGTGGTGGGACAAGTGGCTTTTGAGGATGACTCATTAACAACAAATTGGTGGAATGTTGCCACTACAAACTACAAGTTGGATCAATTATCTCAAAATGCAATTTCCAAATTGGCAAGTTCAAGTTTCCATTTCTAGGGGTGGAAGCAATCAAGATGAACCTAAAATTTTATAGCTCTTGATTTCAACCAATAATAATTTGCTACCTAGTTGATATACAATGTTTCAAAATGTCATGGATGTCTCTTTGTTTTTTGTAAACTAATATTATGATAATATCAATTTTCTTGTTTTTGATGAATGAAAATTCCCCATGACCTCTAACATGATGCATTACTAATTTGGGCAAGCAAGTGATAATGATAAGATTTTACAAGTACTTAATATTCTAATGACAAGTAATTGAAATTTGTATATGGGGGAGTTTTTGGAATCCTTTGTATGGTTGTCCATGCACCATTCCAAAGACAATTTGAAAAATAACTGCCTCATTTTCAAGCCTAACTACTTCATTTCTTTTTTAATAATTGCTTCCTTTTTGTTTGAACTTTCTTAATAACTATCTCCCACCTTTCCTAATAAATACCTCACTTTTTCCCCTATCCACCAACATGGATATGAAAAAATAAATTAACATGTATCTTTTCATTTCCATGAAATGTATATTAGTTTAAATTAAATTTGACATTAACATAAATAATGATGAATTATTGAAAACCATATGAAAACCTAAGAAAAAAAAAACAGTTGATCATCACTAGCAGTGCACAACAGAACAAGTTCTAATATTGTTATTGCTATTGGGTTTTTGCCCATTATATTATTTCAAACACCATGTGCTGAAATAACCAATGCATCTTTTAACTTGGGGGGTGCTTGCTACATTTTCTTATTATATTTAACAACCATTCATCTTGATTGAATAACATTACATTGTAGTTCATCATGTTAACCTATTTGGGATACAACCATAAGCTCTATCACATTCCTTATCTTTTACAATGATAACATTTTCAACATATTCCACACAATTACTATCTACACCTAGAAAGCATATACTAAATTCTATCAACACATAACAACCATAAACAAATGCACATGCTTGAATACACACATAAGTTTACTTGAAATTCATAGTTGGCATAAAACATCCTTACAAGTCTCTTGTGTCCAAAGTAAAATCAAAAGAAAAAATAAAATAAAAATAAGGATTTTATCTTAGTTAGCCAAAGTCCTTTTATATTAGCCTTAGATTGTTGGTTATAATTGTTCTAATTGATGATGTTCAACTGACATACTTGGTAGTTTGTTAATTCATAGTCATGTTTGATTAGTCATGCTCTATGGATCATAATTTGGCTAGAAATTAACTATTTTTTTCTTTTTTGCTAGATTGACTAATTTTGTTTTGACTATTCCTATTTGCTAGCTATTTTCTTTTTGGTTATCCACTATCTTTATTCGTTTTTTCCATTTCCTAACAACATGGAAGGCTTGTGTGCATAACTATGGTGCAATGGGTTCATATGAACATTCATGGTAAATTTCCTTTTGCTAGATCAATTCCATGATAATACTAATAGTAACAATTGTAGGGATTGGATTGACATGTACAACAAAATAACAACACCAAAAATTGTTATTATTGTGAGTGTAGAAATCACAACAAAATTGTTTTAGAAAAGATCTTATAATCTAAGTAAGAACTCTAACCTTGCCTCACACTATTTTAAAGTAGTAAGGTGTCACAATTTGACTCATGATGTGGTTGCACTTGCAATTAAACTTTGTTGCAAACACTAGGCATTAAACACTTTGTGATTGTTGATAATAGTAGTGCAGGGTCTATGTCCATATCATCTTGGGTTTGCTCTTCAATCTATTGTGTCAAGTTGAACATTGGTGTAACAACATTGGTAGGTTCTAATGCAACAGCTTGTAAGTCAATTAAAAATTTTCTTGTGATTCTTGTTTTGTTCCATCCCTTGATAATCATGTTCTTCATCTTCTCATGTTCATCATCCATGCAACATGCAACCAACCAGACAATTTTGGTTTGCAGTTATATATTCATCTTGAAGTCAACATTTGGTCATTGTCCATCATTAACTTGGTTTTCAATGATTGATATAATCCATGCATTGAATTGAACTTTGAAAACATGCTTTACTGATCATTGCAAATCATGTTTATAGGTTACATAATTCATTTATGCAATTTGCAAGTATAAAAATGACCAAAATATTTAGGCACAATTAGCTTTCATCCAATCCAAAAATTCCTTGCTCATGTATTGACAAACAATCCACTAACCAAATCATTTTTTAATGTTTTAATAAGGCCAATTGTTCAACATGTGATTGCAAAATGGTAGTAAGATTTCTTGAACAAATCTTTTCATGGTCTCCAAAGTTAACAAGTGATTCTCATTAAAGGTGATAGCCTAACCATTATTGATGCACATGGTTTTTCCTTCATTGTTTGGCATGGGCAAGGTTGTTTATGGTATGCATGTAATTACAATTTAAGGTTGGAATAACAATCCATTTGTAAATGATGAAACAATAAGCATCACTTGTTGAAGTCTTCTATCCCTAATACCTTGAGGTGTTTTCTACATTTACTCTCCCATACATGTTTGTTTTCCTATTAATAGTTCTATATTTTTGTTTGGTCATTATTGACCACTAGAGAGTTTTAAAAGTGTCATAACTTTTTACAAAGTAAACAACCTTGTAACTCATGTCTCGTCTTTATTGATTCTAATCAATAAGAAGTTTACTTGTTGTAGTTGTTCCCATTCTAAAAGTCTAATTCATGTAATTTTTTAAAGAATTGATGAATCCATTTTCTTGCAATAGTATTACAAATGTGGGGTTTAATTTAGTTTTCCAATTCAATATGAGGCCTTAAAAGTGAACCAAGTTACCATAGGTCGCCATTTCATTTTGCCATTACATTTAAAAGTGAACTTGGCCATCATAACCTTGTGCCATTTCACTTTGGGTGAAACTTGAATCATTCATGTTCATGTCTAGGAGAAGCAATTCATTAATGTAATTCACTAAGCTCAATTTTTTTGTATTATTCAAATAATTATTTTAATTAAAAAATATTTTTGATTAATTTATATATTGCATTACCATTATGTCTCAAATTATTAAATGTATGTATGTTAAAATATAATGTACAACATTACAATATAATTATTATGTATATGCCTTTAGGTATTTGTGTATGTATGTATTACATCCATTGTTCATACATTATATTTAATACTTAACATGTAATAACCAATATGTTGCAAAATATTACAATATGTATAAATATAATATTTCTTGTTGACATAATATACTAGTTAGTTATTTGATAATGCAATATGAAAGATCAATACCAATTTTTTCAGTAATTATATAAATGATTTTTTAAGATTCTATTTATGTTAATTGTCATAAACTTTTTTGCAGAAATAAATGTTGCATCTTGTCAAATCATACTTTTTTTCTCATGAAGAAATACTTTTCGAGTTGCTATTAAACAAAAAAAATTCAACCTTTAAATGGTTTGGAATTTTGTATGTTTCTTTACCATATATATTCAGACATTTGAAAAAAAGTTCAAAAATGGATTTTCATTTGTTTCATTTGAATAGAAGATGAAGGGAAAAAATGTTAAAGTTTGATTTGTAAAACAATCTTGTGTAATTGTGATATATGAGAAGTTTTACACCTTTTGTCACAATGCAACGTATATTTGGAGACCAACATTCAAACCTTGCTACCAACAACCAAATATGAACCAAATGTTGACCATATATGGACTGCATGTAGACTACATTTTGACCATATATAAATTATATTTTGACAAAATTATTAAAATATATATTATATTGTAAAAATATGGCAAATTCATTAAATTTCTTGTGTAATGGAATTGAGACAATTTTCATTGAAATTCTTAATGAACTTGGTCACACCCCTTCCCTTTAGAAGCTCTAGGTGCATTGTGTATGATTTCGGTAAAGAGAAATTTTAGCATGCCCTATAATATAGGTTGTATCAAAGAGGTAGCAAATGGTTGACCTGCCTCTCTTATTTTCTATGGCATTGTAACCAAGGTTTCTCGAAATTTTAAATACTCTGCAAGTATTGACATATTATGTTTATTCTTCTTCATTGTAGTCTCAAGTTATTATGCATGAATGTAGCTTGGTTTTAGATCACCTTGGGTGTAAACTAAGCTCACAAATTTGTTTCTGATCCATACATATGCATAGTAGGAAGCAATTTTTTTTTCATAATAATATATAATTTACTTTGATGATATGAAACATGAAAGACAATCTTATTGATTATGTGTTACATTAGTTTTGAGAATTAGTTTGGAGTTTGTGGGAGTAGGTGTGACGGTTGCATTATTATAAATTGTGTTGTATTTGGGAGCCACTCCATTGAAAAACATATTCCAACTAAAAAGAAAGTAGTTGAGTAGGAGGAAGGATTCAATTAAGTGATTAGCCCTCAAGGTTTAGGCCTCTTCCTGGAAGAAGGATTGAATTAAATGGGTAGACCTTGGGGTTTAAACCTATTCCAAAAGGAAGGATTCAATCAAATGGGTAGACCTTGGGGTTTAGCCGTATTCCAAGAGGAAGGATTCAATTAAATGGGTAGACCTCAGGGTTTAGCCTTATGCCAAGATGAACCAAGTAGGTCCAAGAGAGAACATAAATATGGAACATGTGTTGTTCTAGTAGGGGTAGAAGATAAAGGGAATAAGAGGGCTTATTTGGAAGCAAGTGAAGAAGGTTTGGAAAGTGAGTGTGGGTGTGTGGCAATTTATCCCTTGAGTAGGCATAAGAGTTAGCCTCTTTTAGGAAAGAAAACAATTTCTTAAAAAGAGGATGGTTGGATGAAGTGAAAAGATTGTTGAAATACAAAATTTGGCCTATGATGAGCGAAACAATATCTCAAATAAACTTCCACAAAGAAATGTACCACATGGATGAAAGATTATTCATGAATGAAATTAGTCACAAAAAATGTTTGATCATTGTTTAACGAATGAAATGCAATGGGAATTTATTTTTTGGATGATGAAAATTTTTGTTCGTGGATGAAATTGACCACACCCATGTAATTGGCCATATGGGTGAAATGAATTACATTGATGAATTAGAACTTCAAAAGTGAAATTGATTACAAAGGTTAAATTAACATGTATATGTATTAAACTAATGATACTAATGAAATTGAACATCATGGTAAAATTAACATATGGATGAAATTCATAACAAAAATGAACCATCCCACATGGATGAAATTATAAAATGAAAGTATGAATGAAAATGATAATATTGATGTTGTTGACAAAAATGATTGATAAAAGATACCAAGTGGATGAAATTCAAAGATTAAGTTTACCAAATGTTGAGGTCTCACAACATGGATGAGTGTACATTTGAAGATGAAATCATATATTTATCTATGTGAGGCTTACAACATATTTAGCTTCTTCCCCCAAGAGACCTCTATTTGTCCTTATTAGGTAAGCCAACATACTTAGCGAGCTCTTCTTTATAGACCTACTACCTCCATACATACAAATTGACCTTCAAAAGTAATTGCACAAAGTCCCCATTGATAATCATGGTGGTTCTTAGGGTTCATAACTATAGGCCTAATTTATTTATTTAAAAAAGTTATGATATATAACTGGAACCGATGGTTATTTAACAAGATCAAATATGCCCACCCGACACTGGTTGGTTAGTATATAGCTAACCAACCATGGTTAGTTATGGGACATGGATAGAATGAAAAAGTACTTCCTGTCCATACACCATCCATCCTGCACAGGGTGTAGTGATGGGTGATGGTGTCTCTGCCCTCAAAGGTCTGCTGGCTGTTTGGCTCTTGGAGCCTTTTGCTTGGGTCACTGGCACCCACACCTGCAAAGTATTGTAGGGGGTTTAGGGTTTAAGGGTTAATGTCTTGCACTAGCCTAGTACTCACTCCTTGGTCCCCAGTAGAAGACAAAATTTCACTTTCAGCAGCAATTGTCTTTTTGTTGCTGGTGGACTTTGATTCCCTCTGGCCAAAAACAAACATCATGATGAAAGGAAGACATGAAAAACACTTTGAAATTCCCATGATGAGTTCTCTCTCTACTTTTAGAAAGTTTCCTCTTCTTGTCAGCAACTTTCTTCTCTGTACCTTTGCAACATACAGATTTTCAATTCAACAATGTCGGTCATTCAAAACCCTACAAAACTTTATTGGCAGGCTTTGCACCGATATCGTGTTTAGATTCATTATAGAGTATAGTAGCTTAAGGGATTTTTGCACCTAGGTAATAAATAATAGGTCTATTTTTTATATGAGGATTTTTGAAAGATGGCTCCTGTTGAAACTTGAGATTAACTTGAGATTAGTGTTAGAGTTATGATATCTTGAAGGATTTTTTTTGGTTTCTTTAAGAGGATTTTTTTGAAGATTATGTATTTGTGCATGGTGAAATATTTGAATTTCCATCATTCTTCTTTTTAATGTAAATGGCAAGGCCACAATGTGACACACCCCCTTGTTTATTATCACATGGCTGATTACTGGGGAAATGTTATAAGAAATAAGAGAGAATTTAAAGGATGTCAAGTCAGCAGAAACTAGATGTCAAAAACTCAACCTATCATTTGTAGTTTAGCAGGTCTCCTGACACATAAAAAGACAGATTTCAACTTTTAGAGCATTTATATTGGAGTTGAGAATTTGGAGATTAGATTCAGATTGGCAAAATCATGGAGTTGAGAATTTGGAGATTAGATTCCGATTACCAAAATCATAGAATTGAGAATCTGGAGATTAGATTCAGATTTTGCCAATGATGATGATGATGATGATGGGTTCAAAGAATTGGAGATTATTGTTGGGATTGGAGATTGGATTCAGATTTGTTGCCCATCATCATGATCATGCTCAGCACCCATCATCATCAATGGCAGGAAGAAATTTCAGAAGAGCCACTTGAGCTCCCCCAAAAGATTTGCTCATGTGCACCCCCAAAAGATTTGCTCATGTGCATGGAGGTAGAATCACAGTATCTATAAGAGCCCAGAGCTCTTGAAACATTTTGCTCATCTTCTTCTTCCTCTTCTAGCTTGTTGTACATTCGCTTTGCAAACTTTAGTGTTTTGCGTTTTTCGAGTTTTGATTGCATCTCACTTGGCTTGTAAGAACTCGATGCTTGCTGATGATTTCGGGCTTTTTTCTTTTTTTTTTCCTCTCTCTTTTTGGGTTTGGGTTGTTGTGGGTGTTCGAGTGTTCGAGTCACGGTGTGGTGCTATATTCTTGGAAGAAGTTTAGCTCCAAGTGATTCCCATCAAGTTACCCCCATCGAAGTCGAAGTGAACTCATCTTCTTCATTCACATTCTTTGCCTCTAACAATTGTTAAGCAGCGAAACCAAATCTTCGGAGCTGGAGTGATTCTCGAACAGCAATCAGTCTCTCCCGGGAAGTATCTCTCTTTGAGTACACCATAGCTGAGAGTGTCTACTCTTCTTCCTCTAGTTGCCAAGAATTTTGAGAGGCAGATTTACCTCTAGAAACGTCCTGCGAAGCCGAAAATTCCATAACATATTTCATCGGTGCAGCTGATCGTGTCTGCATTGTTTTTTTGGAAGAAGAGTTGTGTACCAGACATACGATGCCGTCGGACTTCATGCGTGATCATAGCAGCAGCAGTATGACAGATGATGCTTCTTACCCAGCAGCAGCAGCAGCTTCCAGTTTATCGAAAGAAACTGGTCTTTGCAGAGGAACTAGTGTCGCCGAGAATTGGAGGCTACTGCAGGCGGAAGTACACAAATCCAAGCTTTTGAGGAGTGCCAGTGACCATCTTGCAGAATTCATCTGGCCCCAAGACGAGCGTCCATCAGTGCCCCATAACGATTTCCAAGGAGCAGATGAACTTCCCATCCTTGACCTCTGTAATCTTCATCATCAATCTGATGAACATCCCAGCAGCAGCGCCAGAGACAAAATTGCCAGAGATTTGGTCAAGATTCTGTCCGACTGGGGGTTTGTGCAGCTGGTCAATCATGGGGTTGACACTCAGGTGATTCAGGAGATGCAAGCCCAGGCCAAGAAATTCTTCGACCTGCCTCTGGAGCAGAAGGAGAAAGCAAAAGTCTCGCCAGGCTCCTCCTCCTCCTCCTCAAGTAACAACAAGAATCGTGAAGGTTTTGGCTATGGTGTAGAGAGTGGGTTTTACTATGACGGAAAGCCCTGGATAGATCGCTTCCAGTGCAGGTGGAGTCCGGCGGAGAGCATCACAGAGCTGGCTGACAAGGTCTACTGCGAAGATGCTCACGAGGCTGAAGAATTCAGGTTAAATTCTCTCTCTCTCTCTCTCTCTTTCTCTCTCGCAGTGATGTTTTCGACTAAGAAGTGTTGTTGATGTGGGTGTTGGGTTGTTTGTGCGATTGCTTGACGTTACCTGCAGTAAAAGCGTAGAGGAGTACAATAGGAGTTTGGACATGCTTACGGCGCAAGTACTGGAGCTTTGTGCGGAAGGATTAGGACTGGAAAGCTCCACATTCACAAAACCTTACTTAGGCACCGCAGGAGAATGCACAGCGCGGTTCAACTATTATCCGCCATGTCCACTGCCTTCTCTCACACTGGGCCTTGGCGCTCACACCGACCCAAACCTCCTCACCATCTTACATCAGTGCAAGGTGGGTGGATTGCAAATCTACCGCGATGGCTCCTGGTTGTCCGTCAAACCATTAACCAATTCTTTCATCCTCAACATTGGCGACTCCTTCGAGGTATCTCTCTCTCTCTCTCTCCGTATTCCATATGTTTGAAGAAGAGCTTTGAACCCTAATTTCTGGAAATCCATCAAAGCTCTGCTGCAACTCTTTTTTCCCAATAAAACCTTCTACGACTTGCTTGTAATTGGGTGCATCGCCTAGTTACGAATCTTGTTGATTGCACCCACGATCCAGTAGATTTCTTAATAAAGAAATCTTTGCAACAACACTGACTTCTGAATCCAAGTATTTAATTAAAAACATCAACATGTGCTGCAATCTTTGACTGGGTGTGGTGTGTGTGTGTTCTTTCTTCTTCCAATACCAACAACAGGCATGGACAAATGGGCGATTCAAGAGTGTGAGGCATCGAGCTGTGGTGAATGAAACAGAAGCTCGACTGTCGATTGCTTACTTTTCAAATCCACCACCTCTTTCAGTAATGACTGTTCCGCAGAATCTCATTGATGCTCTGCATCCTTTGCAATTCCGTCCTTCCTTCACATGGGTCGACTACAAATTACATCTTCTGGAAATGCACAAAAAACCGAACGGTTCCAAAACATCCAAGGCATGGCTTCGAAGCGCCAAATCTGTATGAAAACTCGATGGCTTGGGAGCACCAAATCTCTCTGAAAACTCCACACCGCCCCGAGCTATCCGAGAAGAACCCCAAACTAGGGGTAGGTTACTGGGCCCCAGATTGACTCAAACTGGAGACGAAACAAGAAGTCGGGATGAAAACAGTGTGCACGTCAAAAAACAAACAGGGGACCGACTTATTAGATTTCTGACCTAACCCTCCCCCCCAGTTTTGATTTTGCCTTACCTACACTTCATTAAATCAAGCCTCGACAGAATAAGATCCTGTGAATCTTCTGAACTGATGTCCAATTTCATGGAAGGGGTACCCATGTTAGGGGTACCCAATTTTGCGGACTTGTGTTATGGATACTTCCAAATTGGGGATGACACTGGGTTTTAGAAGGTCAAACTAGGGCCCAAAGACAGGGTGAGTTTTCAGTTACCACATGGGTCAATCATTGTGACTCGCCAATAAAAATAAATCATTTAAACAAATTGGTCCTTTTGAAGGGCCTTGTGTCATGCCCATATTTATAGGTTCAATTTCTCTTTCATGTATTATGGAATAGGCCCAATAAGGCCCATTCTGGGCAGGAATGTGGCAAGCCTAGTAGGGTGCGTCCTCATTCCATTAGGTGATAATGTGTTCTTTCAGAGCCTATTCCATAGTGTAATTGATTATTAACTTCCAAGTCATATTTCAAGCACCTTCATTAATTGTTGGTTCTCCCCTTAAGGAGAGAGACTACACAATGGCATGCAGTTTGCTTTGTATTTTTATGATTTTGTTTTCTCCTTTTATTTTGTTGAGTACTTGAATTAACATACATTTGTAAAATGCATATATTGTAACATCTCTTTATTTGTTCTATTTTTTATTTTTTTTGGGGTTAAATACATCTGACAACTTGGGGAGTAAGTTTAGAACATTGGAAACACATTGGGGACTTGGGGAACATATTGGGAATCCAATGGGAACTTGTTTTGTTTTTTCTGGGTTTTTACCTTGATCTTTTGCTAATGAATTAACTATATATGATCTATTATTGAAAGATGGAAAGATGCTCAACAAAAAAATGCAAGAAAGAAAAAAGTTTTGAAACCTATTACCTTTCATTAATAATTATCCTGATTAGTTGCTAAATGCATCAAAAAGTTTTTTATTTTTGATTATTTGTAATGAGCCCCTTTGATTTGGCCATCACAAATAAAAAGTTGTGAAACTTTTGACATTCCTTAACATTTTGGATACTCCAAACTATAGAAATGTTTCCCTTTCATGGCTTGGCACATAGTTCTTTTAAACATTGAAGAAAGTGCAACATAATATTTATGAATGTTTATATGCATAAGCTGTCAAGTTTTGGTTTTATTAAATCATTTTAATATCATTATTCATGGTACTGGGTAAATAATTGTTGTTATTTAGAATAAATAATGAAAAGCATGTCATTTTTGCTAATGTAATGTGGAAATAATTTTTGCTAAACCAAGGGAAATAGAAGTGAGGTTATATTCAGCCCTAGAAATGTTAAATTTGATTTAAGAGGCCCTCGTTCGGTCCTAGAAGTGGATATTTGTAATGTTTAAAAACGGTCAAGGCAAGGAACACTTATAGCTAGGCTCATTTCTTGAGTTCACCTTTTCTAAGTGTGAGTGTTGGTTCACCCCAAGGTTTTAGAAAAAATTGTAATATATTTTACTAGTGTCGGTGCTCTAGTTTTTGTAATACAACAGAGATTTTCGTAAAGTCAGGAAAAGACAGCACCTGTACCATGAGTTTGGTCATACACAGGGTGAGATTAAAAAATTAGGGGGTGAAAGGAGGCCCAAAGACAAGGTGAAAACAGGGTGACTTTATGGATACCTTTGATTTGTGTAGTGTTATCCAAAGGCTCATTTATGAAACCTTATCAAGACATTGATTATCCAACATCTTGGGCTTTGAAGAGAATATTTTAATATATGTGAAATCTCATTGGAACTTAATAAACTAGGCTTGGATCTTATTATATACTAATGCAATG
>Ga0209208_10005231_pt1 | contig 18144 bp, 9 predicted proteins | sample S1TSphfallax_3_FD_187694 | JGI IMG/M metagenome (GOLD analysis project Ga0209208, IMG submission 187694) | Host-associated microbial communities from peat moss isolated from Minnesota, USA - S1T2_Fd - Sphagnum fallax MG (SPAdes) (version 2) | ecosystem: Host-associated > Plants > Peat moss >... | reverse complement strand
CCCAGGGAATAGGAACGGACATCCTTCGGGGAGAAATACTCCTTCACCACCGAACTACAATCAGGGGTAGGCTTCAACCCCGTAATCGCACAGATAGGCAACTGCACCATCCCCTGGGGTGGGGGAAAAGGTGCTGGTTCCTCCTGCTCATGCAGATGTAACATAATGCGATTCCACAGGGGTGCTGCCCCAGTAATCCCGGAAATCTGGCGCATCCGTTCACCGTTGAAGTTACCTACCCAAACGGCAACTGTATAATCACTGGTAAAACCCACCGTCCAAGTATCACGGAAGTTAGAAGAAGTACCAGTTTTCACCGCTGCCGGAAACGGTAAACTCAGCAAGGAATCCACACCAAAGTCCGTAGCTCGGGCATGGCTATCACTGAGCATATCAATCATTAACTGCCAAGTAGCCGCGAAGGGGGACGGGGGACCCATATTGGTGGGTTGGGTAGGGGTAGTAATTAACTCCGTGAATTGTCCCATCCTGGCCATGGTCAAATAAGCCCTAGCCAGTTCCCACAAACTCACCTCCCCACCACCCAGGGTCAACCCCAATCCATAATACTCTGGGGTGTGGTTGAGGTGGGTAAAGCCCAACTGGTGCAGCCGCTCTAAGAAGTTCTCCACCCCCACCTTCTCCAACACCCTAACTGCGGGGACATTGAGGGAGTCAGCCAAGGCCACCCGCACCCGCACAGGTCCTTGGAAGCTGTTGGTATAATCTGCGGGGCTATACAGCCTAGCCCCAGGCAGGGCGTAGTGGGAGGGAACATCTGCCAAGATGGTATTGGGCAAAATCACCCCCTTTTCCAGAGCTAATTCATAGACGAAGGGTTTGAGGGTAGAACCAGGTTGACGTAGGGCTTGTACCCCATCGTTGCGCCCTAGCTTAGTAGCGTTAAAGTAATCAGGGGAGCCGACATAAGCTAAAACCTCCCCAGTGTGGTTGTCAATTACCAAAGCAGCTCCGTCGTGGACGTTATTGGCTGTGAGGGAGGAAATTACTTGCTGTACCTGTGCGGTGACAAACTGCTGTAAGGGTCGATCTATGGTCGTTTGAATAGGGGATGATTCAGTGTTGGTGATTTGGGTTGCTAACCAAAATAAAAAGTGGGGGGCAGCGATAATTCCCTGCTGACTAGACTGAAATACTACCTTTTCCTCGTAAGTTTCCGCTACGGTTTCCGGTTGAATATACCCATCTACCACCATCCGCTTGAGCACGTATTGCTGCCGTTTCCTAAGGTGTCCCCAATGTTCGTAAGGGTTAAAGTAGGTGGGGTTGTTGGGAATGGCCGCCAGGAGGGTAGCCTGGGCTAGGTTTAAATCATTGGCAGAGATGGAAAAATAGGTTCGGGCTGCTGCTTCCACACCATAGATATTACCTCCCATGGGGAGACGATTGATGTAGGCACTGAGGATTTCATCTTGGTTCATCCCAGCTGCCAACCGCCAAGCTAGCCAAATCTCCTTCACTTTGCCTAAAAGGGTGTGGGGAGTTGGTACTAACATCCGTGCCAGTTGCATGGTAATGGTGGAGGCACCGGCAGCAATCTTTCTTTCTTCAATGGCTTGTTTCCCTGTGCGGATCAATGCTTTGATATCTAAAGCCCCATGATGGTAAAAACCACTATCTTCTGCAGCTAAAATGGCGTGAATAAAGTGAGGAGAAACTTGATTCAGTGGAGCGATCGCTGTATGCTCCTGATCACGAGTCAGCAAAGTCCCCAATGGCAACCCATGGCGATCTGTAAACTGCATCGCCAAGTGATTTTGAGCAATGTCGGCAGCATGAATAGGTGCAAAATTTGGCAGTAAGCGTACTAGGCAGCATAACAATGCGATGGACAGGATAACCCTAATAGTTCTGACTTTAATCATGACAAGACAGGAGGCAGGAGGAACTCAGCCTTAAAAGAGTGGGATTGAAGCAAGCAAGCAGTCTCGATCCAATTATTTTTTTGAACTAAGCTCTAGACCCAGAACTAAGGTTTTTATCTATACTTTTTCTTCCCTCCAGCATAGCTGCCTTTCTTTGTAAATGACCATCAAAAAACCCTTGGTCGTCAAACAACCCGAAATTAAGGGGCTAATTTGGGAACTGAATCTGCTAACTGAACTGACACAAGGGGAGTTAGCAGATTCAGTGGGAGAATTGACGCTCTAACCCTTCAGCAATGCCGATGAAGCTGATTAGCAGCACTTAGTAACTTTGCTCAACAAAGCCAAGATTTAAAGCGGAAATATTTTGGATAGTCAAGGATAAGTAAGTGGCTAAGAAACAGACTATAGCTAATGGTAGTAGCACCAAACTCGGTTTTGAGGAGAAATTATGGCAAGCTGCTGATAAGTTAAGTGGTCACTATAACATATGATTAAGGGTATTTACAGATTATAAGGCATGATTTTTATTTAGCCATCAATAACTTCACTATGACAATGGATATTAACTTACAAAAAGAAGAATTTAGCTATGCTTATATTTATACCATTACCACAGCAGCAGGCTACTCTTTCCAAAAATCATCAAGAATTTTAGATGTTGGTGGAATTGATGCAACAATTACAGGCACAGTATCAGATGATACACTTTATGAACCACAACTAGATTTACAGGTAAAATCTACCTCACTGAGTATTATCAGCACAGAAACTATTCGCTATCCCTTAAAAATCAAAAACTACAACGAACTCAGAAAAGAAAGAACAGTTGCACCTCGGATATTAGTAGTTGTTCTTATCCCCGAAAATCTGCAAGAATGGATTAAACAGTCAGAAACAGAACTTTGTCTACGTCGCTGCGCTTATTGGGTATCATTACCTGGACAAACTCAAACACAAAATACCGAAACAGTTACCGTTTATATTCCCCGCGAAAATCTATTTACAGTGGATGCTTTAAAAAGCTTAATGCAAACAATCCAAACTGGAGGGACATTATGAAAGCAATTATTAATGATGTAGAAATTCTTAGTCATTTACAGCCTCAACAAATCAACAAATATTTAAAATCTAAAGGTTGGTATGAACAAAGTGTGATTCCTGACAAAGTTTCCATTTGGATACTCGATAACTATGCAGAAAATAAACTCAAAATCCAATTACCTATAGACCAAAATTTTGATGATTATTCCCAGCGTATATATGATGTAATTGAGATTTTAGAACAAGCAGAGAATCGCTCACGACTCGATATTTTAAGCGAGATCATTACTAATGCACATAATTTAACGATTCAAGCCGTGGTCATGCAAATTCAAACACCAAATAGTGAACAATTACGAGGAGAAATTCAGTTATTGGGTGTGATTTTTCATAAACTACGTCAGATTAAAACTGTACTTGAAAATCATGATTATATTTTAGCAATTAGAGCCTATCAGGAACGTTTACCAATTCGTTGCATGGGTGATTTGGTTAAAGAAGACGAGCATTTTATTTTACAAAATCCCCAAAGTTTCCAAATAGATCATATTTGAATATAATAGGAATTACGGTTCTTCCTGCCATCAGAACGTAAGTCTTAACAGAAGACTGGGGGAGGAAAGACCTCGTGCCAAAGTCCTATTATCTTGTTGAGCATTCTCATTAAAGTTTACTTATTGATAATTAGGCTATACGCCAAAACCCTTATTGTTTACAGGTTTCACGATTTGATGGGAAAATCAGGTTTGACCGTCAACTCTGGCACAGAAGAGTGCTCGCAACCCCACACATAACCCGAACACCGAGATCGATGTAGCCGTAGTCGTGGAGGTCGTAGTTGCGGTAAGCACAGCGGCAGTTCCAAGGATTGCTGCCCCAACAACCACCGCGCAGCAGCCGGAGACGATTATCATTTTCATCTCCTGCTTCTATCCACGCACTACCATCTGTTGGTGCTCCTTCATAATTCTCATGCCAATGGTCTGCACACCATTCCCATACATTCCCGTGCATATCGTATAGTCCAAAGGCATTTGCTACCTCAAAACTTCCTACCACTGTTGTTTCTTGCCGATAAATCCCTTTGGGTCCTCGACCATAAGAACCTGCTGACCATTTATATTCTTCGTTATCCGTACCTCGATAATTAGCCAAGTCAGTCATGATTGTTTCGCCAAAGTGAAATGGTGTATTTGTACCAGCACGACAGGCGTATTCCCATTCGGCTTCGCTGGGGAGACGATACACCCTTTTTGTATGGGCAGTTAGGCGATCGCAGAACTCTACTGCATCATGCCAAGAAACAGACTCAACGGGACGATTTTCTCCTTTAAAATACGATGGATTTGGCTTAAGCTCTCGATTTACTTGTGGTAGTGCTGCTACAGCTTGCCACTGTGCCTGGGTTACTGGATATTTGCCCATGCAAAAGGGTTTAATACTTACTAAGTGTTGGGGACTTTCTGATTCTTGGTGCCCTAATTCCTCTGTCGGCGATCCCATCTTAAAACTGCCACCAGGAATCAGCACCATTTCCAGTACAATCTGATTACCCAAGTCTTCTATATAGTACTGTGCCGTCTTTTGGATACTACTAGTGACTACTCTTGCCATTGTTTTTTAACCAACTACCTCTTTGCTAAAGCCAAAAATATGATATTATTATCTTAGAATTAAAAAAATTGATCGTTCCGCTCCACTTTCAAGAGCAAAGAGGAAAGTGCCAAGGGCATAGTGCTAGAGATCAAAGGGCTAAGGAGTCCTCGCAAACCTACCCCCACACACAACCCGAAAACCGACATAGTTATCGCGGATGTCGGGGAGGTCGTGGTTGCGGTAAGCACAGCGGCAGTACCTAGGATAGAAGTACCAAGAACCACCGCGCAGCAGCCGGGAACTATTATCATTTTCATCTCCTGCTTCTATCCACGCACTACCATCTGTTGGCGCTCTCTTATGCCAATGGTCTGCACACCATTCCCATACATTCCCGTGCATATCGTATAGTCCAAAGGCATTTGCTACCCCAAAACTTCCTACTTCTGTTGTTTCTTGCCGATAAATCCCTTTAGGTCCTCGACCATAAGTATATTCGCCATTATAGTTAGCCAGTTCCGATGTAATTGTTTCGCCGAAATGAAATGGTGTATTTGTACCAGCACGACAAGCATACTCCCACTCCGATTCAATCGGTAATCTGTAGGGCTTGCCAGTTGCGCGAGCGAGGCGATCGCAGAATTCTACAGCATCATACCATGAAACAGACTCAACGGGACGATTTTCTCCTTTAAAAGATGATGGATTTGGGTCAAGTTCTCGATTTACTTGTGGTAGTGCTGCTACAGCTTTCCACTGTGCCTGAGTTACTGGGTACTTACCTAAAAAGAAAGGTTTAATTGTGACTTCATGTTGAGGGCTTTCATCATTCATTCTGTTAAGTTCATGCTTAGGCGACCCCATCTGAAAGCTGCCTCCGGGAATAGCAACCATTTCTAGTTGAACGCCATTCCCCAAGTCTTCAATAAAATATTGAGATTGCTGGCGATGACGGTGGATGGTTATATGGCGATCAGCAGCCAACTTTCGGAGAACGGTTTTGAGATTTGTTTTGGTGACTTTTTCACCAAATACTTCTGATAAAAGTCTCCATAGCTTAGTAGCAACATTCTTTAGATAACTCTCAGAGTATTCTGCTGACGCTGCAATTTGCTCATAAGTTTGATTTGCTAAAGTTCTTTGTAATAATAACTTTTCATTACTGTTTAAATGTTTTCCTATTTTAGTAAAAGTAATCTCATCTGCTATTTCTACAAGATTATCCTCTATAAGGGCTACATCAAATTCAAAAGGTTGCAGATTAGGTGGCTCATCAACTGTGAGGGTTGTTACTTTAAATTCAAAAGTCAGTAATTTAACATCACCTAGATCTATTGGGTCTTCGTGCCGTTTGTATGCCGCCACTTCTTTCATAAGTTCCTGCGCTTGCATGGCATATTCCCCACCCCAAGTCATGAGCACTGCTGCCTTGACTTGAGCAAAGTACAAATACCGTGCTTTAGCCATCTTTTGGCTAGAACCATCTGGGTTGGGAATAAGCGCCTGAAAATCTCGCAGACTTCCATAGTGACGCTCGATAAAGTCCCCAATGTCCCGCCAAATTTCAACAGTGCGTAGAACATCACTATTTTTGAGCAGTAACTCGCAAACTCCTTCTCGAAACTCATACCAAGTTTCTAGAACAGTTGCGTTTCCTGGTCCCAAAGGAGATCTTTGGATTAGACCACTGAAAAACACTTCTGCTAAATGCCAGTGTTCGCTATCAGGCAAAAACTGCCGTTGTGCTAACCGCATGACTGGAGGTATGAGGGGAACTGCGGCTAGTACTTGGGCTAGTTCCCGTGCTTGGGGACTAGCATCAGTTAGAAATCCTCGCAGTAAATCTTCGGGAGTCTCTTCCACTGATTCGGATTCTTCCTCCACGGGGTTGCTAATATCAACTTTTGGTGCTTCCTGTCTAATCAAAACCCCTTGGATAGAATTGCCTTCAATCCCTGCCAGGAAATCGGCCCAAGTCTTAAAATGGTCGGGGGACAAGTTGAAAATCGGAAACCAATAGAGTTTATCTTTTGTATGGAGCCTACCTCTCACTTTCAACTTTGAGTTAGCACATCCTGAATGGGGAGCTTGGAGGGGTCTTTGAATTGCTTGGTGTAAAGCAGTCCGTCGCCATAAACTTTGGGGAAACACATGGGCAATGGTAACTGGATGCCGCTCCCCTAGAATAGCTAACGCTGCAAATGCTGCTCCCGAATGCCAAGCCTTGCCTAAGGTATCTGTTAACACCACGAAGAGTCGATTTCTCCCCGGTGCAATGAGACTGCGGATCTCCCTTGGAATACGTTCAGCACCTGAATACAATCGTGGCTCACTGTTGCGTGTCTCAAACTGCCATAGACGCACGTCCCGGAAAAATCCTTGCCATCGAAACAGCGTTGCTACCCCCTGTGCTAAATCTCCCCAAAATGCCATTGAAGGTGAGTGATCAATCAGTAAATGTACCCCAAACCATCGCTCTAAGGGACGGCGAAATGCTAACGTTGGCAACCCATTTGCCTCGGCTGTCTGCTCGACTGTAGCATCAATATCTAATTCATTTGCTAAGATACCGGGAACTCGCCTGGCTAATGGCAAAAGTTTCTTACTGATGGCTACTGGTTTAGGTAGGGGAAATGGATCGGGAATACGAACTGGGGAGGCGGGATCACTTAGCTGTGAATCTTTTATATCAGTGTCAGGATCATGACGATCCAGATTTTGGGGATAAGTAGCAATAGGTGTCCGTGGCTCCTCTTGAGATGCAGGGGGAGTAGAGCTATCTTTCAAGGGTTCTCTAGGAGACAACACCCCATCAGCAGGGGGAAAATCTTCCGGCTGTTCAATCCCTTCGGGAGAGGGAGGGGCTATGATACGATGCAAGTGAGCTGCACACCAAATCAGTTCAGCAATTTCTCTTTCATCTCCCCACCATTGTGCTTTCTCTTCAACCATCTCCCCTCACAGCGGTTTGAAAATAGTATCCAACAAAAATTTACGATTCTCTTGGGTGAGGTTTTCACCTTGCAGTAGGAGATAAATGGCATTTAACAATTGATCGGTTGCTAATTTTACGTCCCTCTGCTGGATGCGATTCAGAAAGTCTTGAATTAATTTCTTTGCAGGCTCCTCTAGTTGCTGCAGATGCTCGGAACTGAACCGCTCCTCTAAAATTTTATAGAAACCAGCCTCCGTATCAGGTTGTTTGAGAGATAGACGCAAACATCGGCGCAGAAAAGCTGGCGGAAACTCCCGTGCTTCATTACTAGTCATGATGACTAAGGGAAACTCCTGACATTGCACAAACCCTTTTTGAATAGGAATTTTGTCCTTACTATCGTCCAATTGACTGCGGTAAGGAAGCACCTGTACAGATTCACTTCCTAATCGAGCCAGTTCCGGTATTTCAAAAAATCCTTCCTCAAAAATATGCAACAGATCATTAGGCATATCAATATCACTTTTATCAATCTCATCAATGAGCAACACCGCCGGTCTACCCGGTCGAGACTGATAAAATGCCATCCCCATGGCTCCCAACCTTATATAATTACCAACATCAGGTTCTTGAATCTCACCAGTCTCACCAACTTTTTGCCTAAGTAGGGATGTTTCTTGCAATCGCCCAATAGCATCATAGGCATACAGACCATCCTTATACATAGTGCGAGAAACAATGGACCAGCGATAGGGACCAGGCAACCCTAGTTCCCATGCTACGGCATAGGCTAATGATGTTTTGCCAGATCCAGGATTTCCCTCTATCAGCAAAGGGCGACGCAAACACAAGGCAGCATTGACTAATTCTATCGCTTCGGGAGTGGAAACGAAACCAAGTGCTCGTGGGTCGATATTACTTATGCTTTTTTGGTCATTTTCTAACTCTTTTGCCTTAGCCTCATTCCAATCTTGGACTGACCGACCAAAAGTGCGCCAAGGTGGAGGTGGTGGAATGTAAGCAAGATGCTGTTGCTGCTCTTGGAGACTCGGCAAATTATTTGCACTCAGTATTAAACCTCGGTAGATACGAAGATCCTTTTGTTCAGGTGTTTGTTCACTCGACATTTTATTCCACCACTCTGGTATTTAGAGGTCTACAGCGTCGCGAAGGCTTGGGATACAAATCATCCCAAAAAAGCGTTACTTTTAGGTCTTCATTCTGTTTGCGTAAATCGTGTATTTTCTCGGGCCAAATCTTCCAGTCTGATATGTTTATTTCTTTACCTTCAGTTAAGGGCTGATCTGGACATCGACTCCAGACGGCAATGACTTTGTGTTCCTCAATTATTTCCAAATCTTTCTCTGATGGTTTTGTACCGATGTGGTAAACTTCGGCGGAAGCCAGGTTCTGAGAATTACCCCATAATTCTTTTTTCTTTTGGTAAATTTCATCACGATTTTCTCGAAACTCCTCATTAAAATATCGGTCAAATGAGTTGATAAATATTGGGTACTCTATCCCTAACTCTTTTTGGAAATCGCCAGATTGGAAACAGATTTTTTCTAAAGACTGTTGATAAAGTGACAAGGGTAGAAAAAACTCAATTGTAGTTTTTTCTGATTCAGTGAAACTATTATAGAATTCTTGGCGAATCCACTTTAATAGAATATCTGCTTTTTTTAGACACTCTTTCAAACTATCACTTAGGCACTCTTCCAAACTATCACTTTGTGGTTCTAATACTACATTCTCTGCAAACCTACCAAAGGGAAATTTCTGGCTTTCAATCCAAAGATTCATATTTAAAATATACAATCCAGTTGGCAAACCTGTATTATTTTTTGTATCTCTCTGTGGCTCTATTTCAATTTGAATTCTGAGATTTCCTGATTGGATTTTAGCTTGTAGATTATTGTATCTGCTTTCTCTATCTGGGTTGATTTGGGATGGATCTAGTCCTTTCCTACATTTCATTACTTCATGTACCCAAATTACAATTTCTGTTTCCAGATTTTGTAAATTTTCATCTTTTTTGCTTTGTTCTATGCACCATTCGGCACAGGCAATCAGTGGACAAATGCCTTCTGATACTGGTTTAATGGCTAATTTTCTTAATTGCTCTTTAAGAGCTTGTTTATCTAAGACAAATTCTTCATTAATTATGCTACTTAGAATAAAGGCATTGATGAAAAGCAAACTTTTTTCCAGATATTGTTCCTTACTTAAGATGCATAACAGCTTTTCTTCAAATTCAGGGCTTTTTTGTTTCCACTCTAGCAAATTTTTAGGTACAATAGGAAAGAATTGAGTATCTCCCTCAACTTCAACACAATTATAGGAAGCAATTTGGGTGGAAACCTTCTGGTTGATACATTTAACTATGTCCGCTGGGTGAATGTATCCATAATTATGATTTAGATTACAGGATTCAATTACCTGCTCAAGGGCACTGGAAAATATACTTACTTCGGCAATATCTTTTGCTCGACAGACAGCTATAGCATGAAAGGCAGTGTTGGCTCCTTCGACAGGTTTTTTCCTCTGAATTACCCCAGAGACAAACCTGATAATATCGCTTGTACCATGTCCCGAATGACAAGTATCAAGAATATAAAGAATTTCGGCAATTTTGACTTCTGGATTATTTAAAGGACGGACTAAATATTCAGCAGGTAGGGACTTACCAGGGAGGTATTTTGGATCAGTATCTTTCATCAGAAGATAATGTTTATCGTCTGTATGCCACACCCCATGACCAGAATAATAGAAAATGACAATATCTCTATCGGATCGCTCTTCATTATCCATTAGCCATTGAGAAAATTTTTCTTCAAGTTCGCTCGCATTTGGGTTGAGTTGCAAGTGGGTCAAAACCTGTGTGTATCCAAAATTTTGAGTAAATAAATTGACTACCTTTTTGATCTCTTCTTCAACATCAGGTAATTGTTTATCCTTACAATAATTCTGATAACTACTAGTCCCACAAGCAATTAGATAATAGCGATTTTTTCCCACCATATTGCCTGCTTATTCATCAATCAGACCTAACTTAATTGCTGCACCTGTTTCAGCCGCAGTGAGATAGTTACTCGCATCATGAGCAGCTGCACCATTATCAACTAGCTTGTCTTCCACCAATCCATCAAACAAAGGGTTTAGCTGTTTTTCGAGAGCAACAACATCTCCCCCATCAGCAATATTGATCCACCTTTCCACACTCCCTGGCCAGTGACCTTTAGCTTGAGGTTTCGGTTCCAGGCGATCAAAAATCAACTGTTTTATTCCCAAAGGAGAACCCAGGGTAACAAAAACTTTGACAGACCATTCTGGATGTTCACATAAAGTCTCGTAACACACAACTGACCCCAAAGAATGACTTACAAGTACGCGGGTGTCTTCATCAATAGCCTGCACAACCCGCTCCCGGATTTGCTTTCTCCTCTCCTGATCATGCAAGTAAGCGCCAACTTGTTTGAGGTAGAAAATTACAATCTTCTCGGCAACACCACCAAAAAACTGAGAACGAGTTAAGCCTCTTAAAGCATTTTGAACAATTTGGTGTGTTGCTTTTTCTTTAGAGGTATCCTTTAGACCTAGAATACCAGGTTCTACTTTTGCCACTTCTTCCCACCATTGCACAAGAAGTTCCTTCTCCCAATCCGAGCTAATATCGCTAGCATCATAGTTGGGTACCCCAGTTACTGATTTCGCCCGTCCCCTGAACAGGTCTCCGTAAAACGCACAGTTAAATTCAGTATCAGACTTTAATTTAGCTCCAGCACGTTCTAAGCCATCCTGGAGTGCTGGTAACCACTGAGCATAGATTGTATTGCTACCCCTAAATTCTTGACCAATGCCATGAACACCCACAATCTTCGCCATAGCTTTGCTTAGTGGTTCAGATAAAAATTTCTATATCAGTACTAAGTACTATGTTCTAATTATTTACTCACCTTTGTCAATAAACCTCTTGCAAAAGTTTTTTATGCTGAAATAAGATATTTTTTAACAAAAAATTACTCACCTCAGAACCAGATAAAATTCTCAAAAGTTAAGTCAAGCTAATTTAGCCGACATTACATACTTCATAATGTAATATGCGTAGATTTCCCAAGTCCAGTCAACAATTGTTAAATCAAAAACATAAATTGCTAATTTTTTAAGTATTAATACTTAAAGAAATAACATTATTATTTAGGAATAATTCTTGAAAATCAAAATCATACATTTTGAAGTGCTGAATGTGGGTTGTCTATCGAAAACCCACATTTCGGGTGAGTAAATATACTGAAAATGTTCTTCCCCGGTGGTTGTTTTGTTCATAAAACAGCTATAACTCAATGATGATAGCGATCGCCATCATGCGCGTGTTTCGCTATGCAGAAACTGCGGCTACGCCATAGCACAAAAAACTTTTGCAAGAGATCTACTATAACAATTATTACATTTTAGTAATTTTTTCCTATACTCCCAAAGTAATTTTATCTAAACAACCTAAGATATGGAGACAAACCAAATTTTTCTTCAGGGTAGTTCATACCTACCCTGTTTTCTAATTAATTTATGATCAGACTAATTATTCAAACTTTACTTATCTTTACCTTTATTTTGGGCATAGCAGGGTGTAACTCAGTGGGGATGACCGCAGATAAAGCAAAATTGCCCATAGTCCACCCCCTCGCCCCCCCAAATTTACCACACTGGATTGAACAAATCAGCCCATTGGGGACAGCAAAACCCCTCAATCAAATTCGCATCCGCTTTCAAGAACCTTTAATTCCCATCGAAAGCCTAGATAGCCCCACACAGGAACCCCTACTGGCGAAATTTACCCTCAATCCACCTTTACCGGGGAAATTTCGCTTTCTCACCCCTCGCATGGTGGGATTTCAAGCAGATCAAGCCCTGCCCAAAGCCACGCGATTTCAAGTCACACTCAAGGCAGGTTTAGCTGATTTAAAAAATCACCGTCTAGCTCAGGATTTAGCTTGGACCTTTAACACTGAGGCAATTAACCTAACAGATTTACCAGGGGTTGACCCCACGGACAAAGCCGATGCTGAACCAGTGGATCTCCAGCCACAGTTGCAATTTACCTCAAATTTAGAACTAGATTTAGCATCACTCCAAGACCATGTCCAGCTAATTCCCCAAGGGAAAAATCAAAGTGTACGGTTACAGGTGGAATTAGTCAAAAATGAAAAACCAGCAGAGGCAGACCCCCTGCAAACATTTGACCCATCAGCCCGTGACTGGACCTATAAACTTACCCCCCAACAAAGCTTAACTAAAGCAACTAACTACCGCTTAAAATTCTTCCCCGGCATCCTCCCTGCCACGGGAAATCTGCCCAGCGATAAGGAATTTGTAAGCAAACTAGCCACCTACTCCCCGTTGCAATTTCAGCAAATTAGTTACTATGGCCAACCCGATGTATTGGGAACCTACGGCAGATTTAGCCAAGGCACACCCCAGCTAGTATTTAATAACAATTTAGTCGCCGATTCAGTCAAAGATAATATTCAAATTAGTCCGACACCAAAAGCCATTGGACGGGCTGTGCAAGTCAACGACGGTGAGCAGATTATTACAATCAATCCCTATGCCTTGGCACCGGCTACCTCCTATAAAATTACCCTAGGTTCTAACCTAAAAGATCAATTTGGCCAAACCTTAGGTAAACCCGTCACCCTGAAATACAATACTGGGGACTTAGCGGGGAACATTGCAGCTCCATCAGGATTAAATATTTTTCCCACAGGTAAAGATTTACTCCTGAATATTAACGTAGTCAACCTCCCAGAGGGCAATTACCAAGCAGCCTATCGTCCAGTCAAACCCACAGACCTAGTTTACGTTAACAGCGGTGATGACTTACTACCAAAACCACCCACCTGGCCCAAATTCAAAGTATCCAGTCGGAAAAATCAACCAGTGGATATCACCGTACCCCTACGGCAAAAAATCGGTGCAGCTACGGGAATGTTGGCCTATGGAGTGCAAGCACGCACCAATAAATACCAGAGTAATGGGCAAGAATTGTGGCAGGAACCCACAACCTTTGGCTTTGTGGAACTGACAAACTTAGGTGTATTTACTCAGTGGTTTCCTGAATCGGGACTAGTTCGCGTCCACCATCTCAGCGATGGTTCACCAGTGAAAGCAGCTGCCATTGAAATCTACACATCGAAATTAGGGGCTAAATCTCGTCCCCAACCCACCCCCTGCGCCACAGGGAAAACCGATGCTGGTGGTACCTTGAGAATTCAGCGGCAGGATTTACAACCATGTTTTGACGGACATCCCAGCTTTGTCACATCACCACAATTATTAGTAATTGCCCGGGAAAATCAAGATTGGGCATTTACCAGGACAGAAGAGTATAGTGGGGTCTACGGCTATGGCATCGATGCCGATTGGCAGGATGGCAAACCAGACTCCCGGGGGATAATCTTCTCCGATAGACAGTTATATCAACCAGGAGAAACAGCTTGGTTCACTGGGTTTGCCGACTACTTGGAAAATGGGGTAATTAACCAGGATAAAAATGCCGTCTATCAATTAACCCTGGAAAGTCCCAATGGGCAAAAAACTGATTTAGGCACCCAAACCACCAACGAATTTGGCACCTTTTCCCTGAAACTACCCATCAAGACCACCCAAGACCTAGGCTACTATACAATCCGGGGTAAAGGGAAAAATGGGTTGGAGATTACTGGAGATTTGCGGGTAGCTGAATTTAAACCACCATCATTTCAAGTTGCCCTCAGTTTAGATCGGGAATTTGCCTTCATCGATGACAAAGTGGCAGCCCAAGCCACAAGTAACTACCTATTCGGGGCACCTGTGGCAGGTGGGGAGGTGAAATATTATGTCACTCGGCAACAAACTAATTTCACTCCCCCCAACTGGGAGGAGTTCAGCTTTGGCAGACAATGGTTCTGGCCGGAGGAAAGTCCCTCTGTCCCCAGCGATGTGTTGCAAACTAGTGCCCAGCTAGATCCTAATGGCAAAGGTAGTCAGACGGTGACAGTAGCAAAAGACCTACCCTACCCGATGATTTATCAGGTGGATGCCCAGGTTACAGATGTTTCTAACCTATCGGTAGCTAGTTCCCAGACCTTCACAGCCCTCTCCACCAATCGACTCATCGGCTTAAAAAGCGACTTCATCGCTGACACCAACAAAGCCTTCCCAGTACAGGTAATCGTCACCGACCCCCATGGCAAAGCCATAGGCGGACAAAGGGTGCATCTGGAATTACAACAGATGAAATACACCAGTGTCACTCAGTTGGTGGCAGGTAGCCAAACACCGAAAAATCAAGTTGAATATCAAACCGTTGACCAAAGGGAGATCACATCTACCACCAGTGCCCAAGCAGTCACCTTAACCCCCAAGGTACCAGGTGCCTACCGCCTCAGAGCCAATTTTAGTGATGCTAGCAGCGAATTAAGTGCCACCGATGCCCAAATTTGGGTGACAGGGGACAACCCAGTATTTTGGGGAGACAAGGGACAGGACCGCCTGGAAGTTAAACTAGATCAAAAGGAATTTAAAGTCGGGGACACAGCCACAGTCTTGATTCAATCTCCCTACCCAGAAGGGGAATTATATTTTGCTGTCGTCAAGGATAAGCCCATATACCAGCAAATTACCAAGGTCCAGGGAGGTGCACCGCAGATTCAGTTCCTGGTGACACCAGAAATGTTACCCAATGCAGCAGTGGAAGCGGTGCTAGTCAGGCAAGGGAAACCCCTGAACCAGGTGGAACCAGGCAGTTTAAATAAGTTGGTCCGCATTGGCTTTGCCCCTTTCCAGGTGAACTTGCAAGATAAGTATTTAAAGGTGGCAGTTCAGCCGACACAGGCTTCCCTAGAACCGGGGACCCCCGCCACAGTTAAACTAGAATTAACAGATTACCAAGGGCACCCCACCAAAGGACAATTGACGGTGATGGTGGTCAACGAAGCGGTGTTACAACTTTCCGGCTATCGTCCCCCAAGTTTGGTAGACACCGTTTACAGCCAACAACCCATCGCTACCCGCTTCAGTGATAACCGTCCCGATGTGGTAATTGAACAACCCACCGTCAATATCCCCAAGGGTTGGGGTTATGGTGGTGGGTTATCCAAGGGGGCGGCAAATACTCGCATCCGCAAGAACTTCCAAGCTTTGGCTTACTACAATGGTTCTGTAATTACCGATGCCCAGGGCAAAGCCAGTGTCACCTTTAAATTACCAGACGACTTAACCAAATGGCGGGTGATGGTAGTTGCCACCGATGGAAATCTGCGGTTTGGCAACGGTGAGGGGACATTTATGACCACCAAACCATTGATCACTAACGCTATCTTACCCCAATTCGCCCGGCCAGGGGATGCCCTCCTAGCTGGACTATCCCTAACCAACAACACCGGCAGCACTGGAGACTTGATCATCAAAGGTGAACTGAAGGGAAATCTGCAATTTAGTCAAAACAACCCCACCACCACCACCCTCCACACCAAAGCCCAAACTGCCACCCATGCCTACCGCTTCCCCATGACTGCGGGTAGTTCTGGGGTGGGTGAGGTGCAGTTTTCCACCCAGCTAAATACAGCCACCGATGCCTTTGAAGTCCCCCTGGAAATTAGACCCTTAGAACTGACAGAACAAGTGGTGGAAGCAGGTGTGACGGACCGACAAGTCAAGGTCCCCCTCAATCTCACCAATGGGGGAGACTTAGATCTGCAACTGGCTAGTACCCTCATACCGGAAATTACAGCCCCAGCCAAGGAGGTGTTAACAACCGACGACCTACCATTTGCCGAACCCGCCGCTAGTCAGTTGTTAATCGCTGCTAACCTGCAAACTCTGTCTCAAAAATACCGACTAACGGAATTCAACCCCTTAGCACAAGCACGCCAAGCACTTACCCAACTACAAAAACTGCAACTAGCAGATGGTGGATTTGGGGCTTTTCCCGGTGCAGAACAATCGAGTCCGAGAATTTCTCCCTATGTGGCGATATCTCTAGTTAAAGCCAGTCAAGTTTTCCCTGGGTTAGTAGATTCCCCCATGTTATCCCGCACCAAGAACTATTTACAGAAGGTTCTGGCTAATCCGGGACAGTATGAATTTTGTCGGCAAAAACTCTGTCAAAGTCAACTCCGATTAAATGCGTTAATTGCCTTGGCAGAATTAGGAGATAAACGCAATAGTTTTCTCCCAGATATTTACCAACAGCGGGATAATTTGGATCTCGTCACCCAAATCAAACTAGCCCAATACCTATCCCTCTTTCCCCAATGGCAAGATCAGTCCAAAAATATGCGGGTGCAGTTGCAGAAGAGCATCTATGAAACTGGACGCACGGCGGTTGTCAGTCCGTCGGGTAGTTGGGGTTGGATGAGTTCACCCACTGTCACCCAAGCCCAAGCGTTACAACTATTCATCAGCCAACACAGTCCCCCGGAACTCCTAGATAAGTTACTGCAAAGTCTTCTGGGGTTACGCCGGGATGGTACCTGGTCCACAAGTTATGATGATGCCCAAGCTTTCACTGCTTTGGTGGAATATAGTAACCTCCAACCCACTCCACCTGATTTTGTCACCACAGTTAAGTTAGCGGGGAGAAAGCTGGGGGAAAGTCGGTTACATGGCTATGAGAATCCCAGTTTTCAACTACATTTAGCCGCAGATAAGCTTCCCCGGGGACGCAATGATCTATGGTTGCAGAAATCAGGTAGGGGTAGCCTCCACTATTTAGTTAGTTACAGTTACCACCTCCAGGGAAATCAGCCAGGGAGGTTCAACGGCCTACGGGTGACACGGGAGGTGACTAAGGTGGGAGAGGATCAAGTCCTCCGCAGGTCAGGGTTGTACACCGTGGATGAACCCCTAACTGTAACATCTGCACAGGTATTTGATATTGGGTTGGAGGTAATTACTGATCATCCGGTGGACAATGTCGTGATTACAGACCCCCTCCCTGCGGGATTTGAAGCTGTGGATCAAAGTTTTCAAACCGCTACTGCTGCACTGCAAGCCAAGGCTGATAGTTGGGAACTTAGTTACAAGACCATTAGGAGCGATCGGATTTTGGCCTTTGCAGATCACCTAGAAGCAGGAGTCTATAGTCTCCATTATCTGGTCCGTTCCGTTACCCCTGGCACCTTCCATTGGCCCGGTTCCCAGGTTCATCTCCAGTATGCACCTGAGGAATTTGGTCGTGCGGCTGAGTCTACTTTGGTTATTCGGGAATGACACTCTCATGCGTGTTAATTCTGTAGGGGTAGAACAAGGGGCAGTAGTGTAAAGTAGGACAATTTAGGACAGTTATTGCCCTGCTGGATCGGCTGTTACTGTAATTCTATAGGCTTTATGGGTAGAGGGTACCCCTGTTAAGGTGTGCTAATAAATGAACACACATCCGGTCAGTGGGACAGCTTACAGGGAAAATCTTAGATTAGGGATTTTGGGTTGAGATGCTCTTTGTACTACTCATCTCAGTTCCGGGAATGTTGTAATTACTTTGAATCTGAAGATTTCTGGATACTTTACCTGATTTTGATCATCCTACCCCAGGGAAAGTAGACATTTTCAATACTACTCTCAATAAAATCACGGATTGACAAAAATTCAAGGAAAAGAAAATTATGAGCAAAGTTAATATCATCACATTTTTAGGCGATCGCG
>Ga0209208_10005230_pt1 | contig 18144 bp, 15 predicted proteins | sample S1TSphfallax_3_FD_187694 | JGI IMG/M metagenome (GOLD analysis project Ga0209208, IMG submission 187694) | Host-associated microbial communities from peat moss isolated from Minnesota, USA - S1T2_Fd - Sphagnum fallax MG (SPAdes) (version 2) | ecosystem: Host-associated > Plants > Peat moss >... | reverse complement strand
GTTTTTGAAAAAAAACGAAAGAACCTTTGCTTTTGGTTCTAAGGAATATTTAAAAAAATCAAAACATGTTGGTTCTAGGCCAATGTCAAATTTTCTTGACCAACAATTTTAAGTTTGGTAGGTCCAACCTTTATAAAAACTTTTGGTTTTGAATGTAGACTAAGGCTAGTTTTAGCTTATTCTTGGGGATGATGGTCCAAATATTAATTTCTAAGTTGTTTTGATTTTTTTGGATTTTGGTGTTTCCAAAATGTTCCCATCATATTCTCAAAAGGTTCCCATGGTGTTTTATTTAGATCTCAAAATTTTCAAATTGTTCCTCAACATGTTCCCAATAATAACAAAAGAGAGAAACATAGGAAATAGTTAGCCAACAATGGTTTCCACACACATGGGCCTTATTTGGGCTTCTATTCAACATAGGAAACAACTTAAGGAACATCACAAGATATTTGTGTAAAGGTCATTTTGATGTTACCATTGGAGTTGCCCTTGTTTATTGAAGCTTAAGGCTAAGACCGATGACCTTAGAACTTAGACATAGGTCTCTAAAACCTAAAAATCTAAAACATTAACTAAACCTAGGATTCTAACCACCTACTTAACCTGAAGAACTGGACCTTGTAAAGAACTTGTAAAAAGCTCTTAAAACTTGTTGGGTTTCTTGAGCTAGGTTTGGTATCTTCTTATTACTCAGATTCATACCATTTATTCAAAATTTAATAGTTTCAAGTTGGTTATACTCATACCATATTGTATCTAATTTTAACAAATTGCCTACTATCTACTTCATTTTGATAATTACCATTTTGGGAGATTTTCATACCTTTAGCATATTGGTATTATGCAAAACCATATACTTACAATGCAAGCCATGTTCCAATGAAATAATCAAACATTCTTAACACTATACTCCCTTTAATGTTAATGAACATTTTTGCTAAACCCACCACACCCTATAGACAAGGGTACCATATTTGATAGGGTTCAGTGGGTTTGAGGGAGAGAAAGAACAGCAGCTGGAGGAAGGGCATTTGAGAATAAGATGAAGATTTGAGTGTGAATGCTCCTCCTGGTGTGATTGGGGATGAGGAGGAGGATTTGGGAAGATTTGGAAGAACAAGATGAAGAAGGACTTGGGTGTCCGTCTAAAGAAGCATATGGAAATGCTGTACTGAGTTCGATTGAGTTCCCAGCAGACGCAGCAACTCCACTGCATACAGGTAAATTCCCTCCGATCCTGGAACGGTGTTTTTTGTAGGGATCTCGCATGAGGTCAGCTTGACTCAGGTTGATTATTGAGATTGGATATGCAGAGGCTTGGTTTATGTATTTGTAATGCTGACCCTTTCTGGGCTTGGGTGTAGAGGGAAAAGTTAGGGCTTTTTGGATGCAGACAGACAGGTGAAGAGGGCAGAAGCAGCTCATTGTCAGAAACAAAGAGGTGAGAAGGTTGCTATAGAGATTCAGGGACTGAAACTTGCTTGTTAGTGCTGTCCACATGTTCTCTAGTTTTAAGCATTTGGTCATGCCATTCTTTACGAGCAAGGAATTTTGTTTGTAAGAAGTGATTAAGGGCCACTTTAGACAAGGGTCCAGGGACCAAAAGCCCAGGGACCACTTTGAAGCAAATTGAACCTTGAATTGAACCCTTCTTCACATTAAAAAAGAAAAAGAAATTCTAAGGTACAATGAGTGTGTCTAAAGGCTTGGGGTTCAATTCGAGGGTCCAATATAAAAAATGTGTGATTGACATGTGAGAGGATTAGGTTAACATTTGTAGTATTTGTGATATATCTTGTTTGGGTATTATAGACAAGCACAATCCAAAAATTCTGGGCCAAGATTCCACAAGAATGAGGCATGAAGATCACCTGCAAAAGTGGAGGCAAGAGATTGAGCAGGTATTTGGTGGCTGGATTTGTGCATAAGAAGCAGGTGTCACATTGCCCATACATAACTTTCAACCTTCTTAAGCTGGTTTCAATATGATGTTTCTTGGTTGATGCAGTTGTTCACCTAGATTGTTTCCTGATGTTACAGGACACAAAGATGGCTGTGTTTGTGCCAGCCACCAATGCCATTTAATGGAGCTTGGCCCCATCAGGGACAGTTGTGTCATTTCCAGAAGATGTGGTGGATCTGCCCAAATCCTTCAACTCTGGAGTTTGCAGGTCTCATACATTTCCCTCTTTTGGCTTTGGGGAACTGATGCAGTTTCATGGTCAAACATGATGTGAAAGGTGCTGTTCTTTACCAAGTCTTCCCTGTTCTCCAGAACTATTAGGTCACCTTCTACTGGAATTGGCTTGTTTTTTTTCATGGTCTTCTTAGGTCCTTCAGAGCATCATTGCCCAAATTGCATGTGTAGGGAACAGAAACATAAGCATTACCAGTCATGCTTGGTTGGCAAACTATGCATCTTGTAGAGAAGAGTATAATCATATGGGTGCACACAATTGTGGGGTTTGTTGATTTGTGTTGTCTTGTTGGTGAGGATCTGGACTGTTTTGCTACGGTTGTTGCTTTTTAAGTTCTGTTTCTTTGTAAATGATCTGCTTCCTGAACTTTCCTTTGTGCAGGTCCTGTTTGTGAGACATGCCTATGTTAGGCATTGCACCTGACAATCTGGATCTTTTTCCATTTCATTTTCTTGCCGGTACCCACATGTACAAGAGCAATGTTCTGCACTCTTATGCCCCAACTCATACAAGTTTCAAGATTGCAAGTCCAAAGTGCCCCTCTGCAGCCTTACATGCTATAAAGTGGTCCATGCTATTACTTCAATGTAGTTGTTGCTGGGACAAATTTTTGTCACATATACTACCCTGTACCTGACACATCAAGTTGCAAATTCAACTCTCAATCTATCATGCCAATGCTTACCTTCAACAACTGGAGTCCCTTTGGGCACATAAGGCTGGATGAAGACTTCTGACACAAATTTGCATCTGGGGTCTGAAGCTGTGATGCCTCATGTGCAGATGTTACAGCAAAAGGTGAAGTGTTCTTGGGTGGTTCAAGGTGCTGAGGTTTTCAAGCAGTGCATGCAAGCCCTATGACACATGTGGGGCACAGAACCACTGAGCAGCTGCTGCCAAGTCTTGAAAACCATGGCTTCAGACATTGCTGGCTCAATGCCCTTGTTCTGGGAAGTCTGCTGCTGAAGCAGAATGTGGATAGAAATCTGGGTATGTTGGCACTGATTATGCATATAATAGAAAAGGTCATTTCAAATTTGCAAGCATGTCTTACCATTCTTGGTTGGTTCTCTGAGACATCTTCAATGGGGCTGTTTTAACTGTTTAGGAGGATGGTGCAAAAGTATGTTCTAGTTGGCCTGTAGATAACAATTGAGGTCTAAACATCACCAATGCAATGTTCTGGCTAATACACCAGCTGGAGTGGGGGTCAACTCAACAACCTGTGATGTTGTCAGGTGCCCAATTTACCCCTTCACAATTTATTTCGTATCTTTCAGCACACTACAGGAAGCTGAAGGACATTGAGTTGTTTGCAGATAGTATAAAGTCCACAAAATTATCACTTGTACTGCAAAAGCAGAGCCTGAAAATTGTGAAGATTTTATTTCTTGACAAAGTCAAGACTGTCTTTTGAACCAGATCTGAGGTTTGTGCACTGGATTATGAGCAAACCATGTTACTATTGAATACTTCAGATAAGCAGTCTTCAGAGTTTCCTAGCTTTTGATGATTCCAGAGAGTGTTATGTATGTGGAGCTCTTCCAAAGCACCAAAGGAGTGACTGTGGTGCCGAGAGTCCTTAGCAGAAAATCATCAGCAGATTTTTACAATGTTTCAAATCCATTTCTTCATTGTCTGGTTTATTTTGTCTTGATTTTGCATTGGCATCAAGACTTCAGAGTTTTAAAGCTTTACCAACCTGTGTACAAGAAAGTTCCAATTAGGTACTTTGGTGAACATCCTGATGAATTCAATCCAAAAACTTTCAATTGTTTCCAGAGAAGGTGTCAATGTGATTGCAGCTTTAGATTACCTGGTCATCTCTGTGCCCTCTCAGATGGGAGAGAGAGAGTGCAGTATGCTACGCATCTCCTTGGCACATGATGTTTTTTGATGAATGAACTTGGCTATTGCTGCAAGGAAATTGTGTCTCTTAGATAGGTACCCAGGTTCAGCAAAGCAACCACATTGAAATTAATACATGTATAAGTAGATTTTCTTTGACTTTCTTTGGTAAAAATTTCCCCCTTTACCAAGCTGAAAAGGATTCTTCTACTGCAAGGATTGAGATTGATTCCAATGTCTGTAACAAATTGTGTAAAAACCCATCATGAGGACAGCCATTAATGACCCTCTTTTTTAGCCTTTTGTCTTTTCCTTCACTTTCAATGGAAGATGTGGCCACGCTACTCTTAACTCAGGAGACCATAGCACATGTCAGTAATCTTCTGCACAAAATTTAAGAGCTCTGTCATATGTGTTTTCAAATCATTGTAAACTTTGTACAAACAAGCTAGGCCTTCATTCCTGTTGTGTGATTTTAGGGGGGTGGGAGGGGGTGAGGGATTGTGTATGGTGGGTATATGTCATACTTATTCCTCCCTACAAAGTAAGTTTTGTTGTGGAGGTTGTTAAGTACATTGCAAAACTTTGCAGGTGTCAGGGTGTGGTGTCCTCCATGGTTGCAAAATTCATTTATTCCAATTATCTTATATGGTAGAACACCTCCAATGAACTTTGTGGGCGGTGTTAGAAAAAGGCATGTAATGCTTTGTGTGGTTCTATTGCAGGGTTTGATTAAAAACTTGAAAAATAAAAATGAAATAAAGCATCAAATGCAGTTCTTTCAAGCAACAGGTAATAGGCTAGTGATAATAATTAGATCCTTACTTACATGCGGTGGTGGGTTCAAATTCCAAGAGGAGCTTGCAGAACATCTCAATTTCTTTTGTTTTGTGTAGAACAAAACATCAACCAGGCAATTCTGTGTGAAATGATGCAAGGCACAAAATGATAAACCACCCCCGCAAGTTTGAGATGGGGTTGTTTAAAGTTCCCCCAATTATCACACTTCTTGTTTTGCATGTCTTGCAATGGCTCACCACTTTAAACCCACAACCATTAAAGACACAGATCAAGTACCTACCAGTAGCCTAGTTCCATCCATTGGACTATTGCAGTGGCATTGTAATTTGTTTGAACTATTTACAGTGTTGACATTATTCAAACACTTGTGGCAGAAGCATGCAGGTGTTACAACATGGTACTACTACACTGACACCTGCAGAGTTTGTAGGGGGATGTTTAACATCTTGCCATTTTGTTTTGTATGCATCTTCAGATAAGTTATTGGCAAAGTTCTGTTGAACTGCACAAATACAAGCTACCTATTTTGTGATCAGATTATGGATACAGAAAAGAAAAAATCCAGAGAGCTTGGTGTATATAAATAGCAAAATCTCTCTCTGCAGCTGCACACCCATTATCTTAACCGAAATCTCGGAATGTTATTTGCAAGTAGGGAAGGGTACAGAAGACCCCTATTACTGATTGGTACTTCTGGAGGGTGGTTTGCACTTTGCACAAATTATTGCACTGGCAGTTCTTGTACTTGAAGTTGGCACCCACTTGTATCATCAAGCATATGCTGGTGAAGCAAGTGGGTGATGTAGTAAAGCATGAGAAAATGTGACGTAAGTATGAATGCAAATTGTGGTCATGATAACATACCACTTGTGTCCGAGTAATATTAATAATACCGCTTAATACTGGTAGAACCAGATTTCTCTACCCTGTGCAGTGTGCACTACAGCATGCAGCTGCGGGATTGAATTTTATAATAATTTTTTAACATGCAACCATAACGGTGTTACAATTTCTAACAGCTTTCAACAATCGCATCTGAGTAGACAAAGGCAATCTTCACACAGGCACCAGATTTTCTAGATTTGCAAAATATGTTGCGCACATAACAGTTATATCGCATTTAAAGCTACATGTTAGTAATCATTTGTATCGTTTTTGCTTAAAAGTAAGCTTTGTCATTTTGGAAGGATGTAGCTTTAGGTATACAAAGTACACATTTCTGCAAGTAGAAGCTTGGTTTGTTATTATACAATGAAGTTGTTTGCAAAGTGTTGTGAATTGGGTGTGAGAATTATAGCTAGTTTCATCAAAATAGTGAATCAAATGACGAAAGTGAGAAAAAAATTCAAAAGAGTAGAGTTTTCTTTAAAGTCATACCCAATCCAACTCTTCTTTTGTATCCAATTCATTTTATCATCTCCTCTTTGCGATTATTCATAAAGTTCTAAAAAATTTGACCACACAACAAAATTCAACATGAGATTGTTGTGATTATTTAATGTGATTGCGAAGGATGTGCTAGCAGGCAAAGGATGCTTGCTTGTTTCAAAGTTGCTTTGGGGGTGATTGCATGGAAAGGTGGTTCATTTATGGAGTTGCATTCATATTTTTGTAGGGTACCTTTTATTTAATTGGATGTGGTCATAAATATATGTTTCAATTTGTTACTTGATAATTGATTTTAAATTCATAACTTGATTATGAAACTAAAAGTTTTTTTTTTTTTTGAAAATGTTGCCCTTATTGTTAATAATGAACTTTTGAAGGGACAATGTATGGATTAGTTTTCTAACCACAATGGTATAACATCAATCTATTATGGTAAGTTACAATTTAATTGATTTTTAGTGACTAAGTACATATGTTGAAGAATGGAATAAATAACATATATATGGGGCCATTTTTTTGAAAACCTTAGCAAAAAAATTTATGGACTTTAAAATGGTTCAAAATTTGACCTTATTTTCATAAATCCTTATAAGTTACAAATTATTTTTTCTTTTAATATTTTTGTTCTAAAAGTGTTTGTTTATGAAATATCTAAAAGGGTCATTATTCATATCCAAGTATTATGATTTAAAAAAAATTGCATCCATCAAAATAGTTAACGTCATCATCATTTTATTTAATTAAAAAAATAGATTATGAATGTTCACAAATGTATGAACATCAATTTATAAATGATTATAATCATAAGTTATGATAAACAAGTAACCATGTTCTTTAGCAAAATTTTATGGACTCCTATGGAGTGGAGCGTCTACCCAAAATGAGCCACCTTACCATGAATTCACCCTTGGGCATTGCAAATAAGACCAAATCCATTTTAACACATGCAAATTAGAAGTAAATTTATTGGTGATATTGTGTGGCAAGATCCATAACCATTAGCAAATGTGCATGTCATTAATCAAGCTTGTAAATGATCTTTTATTTTAAAAATTCAATATCATGCGAAATTGATCATTTATTTTTCAAATGGAATTAATGAATGTAAAAATTTCAATATTGAACAAGTAATAATATGTGGAAACACAACCTAAGAATCTAATGAACATATTGTGCTAAAGTGCAAAATTATAGCAAATGTGTCATGTGGGGGAATCGAACCTTGACAAAGATCGCCTTGCCCATTGTCACACATGGCTAACCTGCATAAGTAATCAAGGTTACTGTTCTTAAGAAAAATCATCAAATGACTTTTGTGTGTTGATTCGTTAATTTGTCGATTGTCATTTACCAAACAAGCCATGATTATGGAAATAAAAGGCCATTAATTAAGAACATGAAATTTGTGGTCCAACCCTTCACTATCATCCCTAATGCCATCCATTCAGAGCTTAAATATTTACTAATTGCAATTAACATAACAAGATTTAAAGAGGCAACTTGATTCCTTCACATTTTGAGTACTTTACAAAATTAAAGTGCAACTTCAAGTTATGTATCAGACCCATACCAAGTGGATATTTCCTTTTATTCCTTGATGGCCACATCATAAGGAAAGTTTTAAAAAATGTAAAAATGTTGTGAAAACATATGGATTACCAAATCAAGGTGAGTGGTAAGTTTATTTTTGAGCTTGAATTTCATGAAACTTAGAGTGCTAAAAGTGCATGAATGTCCTCCACTGATCCAATCACTTGGACAACTATAACTTCTACCAATTTTATGTACTCTAGGATGTGATACTTAACAATTTAACTAGTAGCCAATCTTCCACAATTGAATCAAAGGATTAACTAGATGTGGAGGGGCCATGGCAGCTTGTGCATTGTTTTTCATGGACAAAACAAATGTGGATTTTTGTAAATCCAGTGTTGCAACATCCAATAATGGAAGAATCCACAACTTTATAGGGCCAACCTTCCATGGGGTATTGTAGAAGGATTCAAATGTGATCCAAATTTGCCCTTTGGGTCATCTTGCAACTAGTACATATAAGGGGTAGACCACCCTTAGAGCATCCATGAGTTCTTGAGAAGGAAACCACATTTCCAATTCATTAATTAACTAAACAACAACAATTGATGCTTGCTACTTCACCCCATTCATGATAATAGGATAAATCTTTTGGGTCACAAAGGCCACCACCCTAATTTTTAAATTCCTATGCCATGTCCAAACATGTTGCCTTGAGCCCAAGTGATTAATTCCAATGTTTGGGTCTGTGATCCATTTCAAGTTAATTTGATCATGATTTGTTTCCACCAACCCATGGAAGCTTTGAAAAAGGTCACCGGTGAAAGCTAAAACATGATCAACATAAAGTTTGTTCAAATCATCTCACTAGATGTTCACCACCACCCCAAATCATAAACAAAACTATCATGCAGCTAGGCAAATTTCACTAATAGATTAACAACTTCCAACATTGGGACCAAACACACCAAAGACAACAAAATTTCCACATCACAAAACAACTCAAGATTGGAGGTAGCCAATGCAATGGTGGGAGAATCCAAAGCCATCTTCATCAATAAGGGGTGATACTCACAAAGAACATGTTTCATAGGTGATAACATGGAAATCCAACATGTCTTCACATTGTGTAAGAACTTGTTCCTTTTGTTTCCATGATGTCAACTAGTTTAGTAAACTCCATGTGTTTCTTTGGGCTTTTCCAAAGTAGAACTATAGAGATTACATGAGGCTTTCTAACTTCACAATTGTTAGCAATTCAAAGAGTGTTTACATCACCAAATTGCATTGGTGAGCCATGCAATGCATGCCCACAACAAATGGTGTGTAATCTTGTTGGATTTGCATTATGATTCCATTTCACATTTCTTGAAGCACACTTACTCCATCTGCCCCAAAAGAAACAAGTTTATTAGTAATGTGCTCTTTTGAAATCCTTCCACAAAGTTTAAGAAAATTCATAAGAACTCGTGTAAGGTTGTTTAAATTAAAACCATACATAATCTGTTTTGTAGTCAACAAAATTAGAATCCAAGACCAATCCTTTAGCACATATCCATGGATTAAAATCCAATTTTGGTTGTCCATCTTTGTGATTTCATTAACCGTCAATGCAACATATGAAGAATTGCTCATGGCTTTTTTCAATGTTGTCAGAACTTGGTTGTGGATGTAATCTGCCATCTTTTAGCCGACAGAATCATTCCAATGTTTCGATTTTTTTTTCAATTTCATAAAATCAAAAAGAACTTTAAAGCTCTTGTAATTAGTCACAGGTCTATTTTTGCTCAACAACAAAAAAATGGAATAAAATTGGATCAACTTCTTCTTGTGCTATGAAACCACATCGAATTGAAAAGTTTTTCCATCATTAAAGGACATTTCATAGTTGCATATTGGATTTCATACTTTACATATGTACATTTGTAGTTAGGATGCCAACATCATTGAAAATAATCTACACCCAAGGCATCTTCACAAACCATATCTTTTGAAACTTTCGATTGATAACCTTTAGGTCTTGTGGGCCACCATGATATGAAGCAAATTTTGGTTTGATTGATTCTATAATTGTTACGGGAAAAACAACATATCAACAATATCTGCATCAGCACCCACATCACTAGACAATGATTGATTAAGGTCATAACAACTTACATCAATTATTTTAATTATTTCAACATGACAGCACCTTTCATCCACATAAGAGTTGTCAAGGTCATAAAAAACAACATTTTTTGAAACATGAAGAATTTCAATAGGAACTTGTGAATGAAAAAAAACTTGGAACTTAAAGTTGGGAGGAGGGTAGTCTTGTCCTTGGGTGGTACCACTAGGAATGTCACACCTTGATTTTCTTGGACCCATCAAAATTTGAAAAATCGTAAAAAACACTTAAATGAACATTTTCATATATATATATTTTGGAATGCATTTATGAGGTTCCATAGATTTTGAAATCTCAATAATATAAAAAATATTGTGTATTTTGGTGTTCTTAATCATTGCATTTAGAAAAAGTTTCAAGAACGTAGCGCTTGTTTTTTCCTTGAACTTTTTGGTTAGGAACGCAAATTTGGAACATGATTTATGATTCTTTTTCTAAGGTAATTTGAAAGTCAATTTACTTTTAAATTTTTATTTGGTAGTTAATTGATTAGGTATGATTTAGTTATGAATTTCCAAAGTTGAGGCTATTGATTTTTTAAAGGGTCATTTTAATTAGGAACATAATTTTTAAAAATATATATTTTTAGAAATTCCCAAATAAATTTCAAGCCATATATTAGAGCATGAAATTGATAACATGAAATAATAATAATTTATAATTATGTAAACATTTAACGAAAAGGGCCTAAATTTTTTTAAAAGCTATTTTTGGTTCTTTAACCATTCTTTTACGTGGTTCTTAGTGGTACCACCCAAGGATGGGTTCGCCCAAGAGGAGCTATTTTGGGTGCCATCTTTACAAAATAGGAGAATAAAAACTTGAATAGACTTCAAGTAAATCTGGAAAGAGAAGAAGCTCATGGATGCAAATGACTCCTTGACATTCATATATAAGAACAAGAAAATGGTTGGTTGAAATTTTAGATATGTAGCATGAAACTTGAAGATTCCAAGCTTGCATGTTGCACAAGTTTTAACACTTTGAGCACCTTTAATGCATTTACCAACACGAATGTTCAATGCCATCATTATGATCCTAATTGAGATCTTCTGTTTTGAAAACAATTCACAATCCTATTTTTCCAAAACCACATTATAATTGCCATTAAAACTTAAACAACAATTGAAGGACATGTTCATTATTCAATCACTTAAGAATTAATTTTTTACCAAAAAAAAACTAAAAAAAGAATCAAGACCCAAGAAGATTAGTCAAGTTCACTTGCAGCTTTTTCATTTTTATAATCTTGAACCCACAAATGAAATGTGCAATAGAGAAATAATGTTCATAGACATATGTGATAGATGTTTTTGTAAGTGTAATGAAAGTGAAGCCACTAATGAAAGTCGCAATAAAAATTTGCGACTTATTTGTTAGCGATGGCAACAATGATAATTTTTTACGAACATGACCACACTCTCTATTGTGGTGATGGTGAAAAGGAATTTTTTTTACAAAAGAAATTAATGAAACCTAACTTGAATAAAGTGCTTCATCTAGGAAGAGGGGTCATTTTTTACTGTTTGATCCAAACATCAAATTTGCACCACATGAAGTAAGGTTGAAATAAAATGAAAATTTTCCACACACAAAAAATGCTGATGCAAATGTATAAATTTTTTTTGGTATTCACAATGGCACCCAATCCAATTTAATTTATGAATTTAATGCTCACCTAACATTGCAACCTTTGTTGAACCCCTAATGAGTAGTTTTATCCCTTATCTAAAGCATTTTACAAATGCTTTTAATGAATGGGGAAAAAATTTGCTTTTTGTTCCAAAATTGGTCCAAAAAGGAATTTAGTTTTTGGTTTTTTTATTCATGAATTAAAGTGCTCCAATGATCTCGTTTACACCTTGCCTTTATTATCTTTGACATTGAAATGTGCCTTGTTGTTATTACCAATAGTGAAACTTTTTAGTTTTTTTGAATTTTCAAAATTAGATGTTCATTTTCATCAACTTTATGGACAACCTCCAATTGGGCATGGAATGAGAAGTTAGTAAGCTTTAAGTTGCCACCAAATTGTGTCCAACAAGGTATGTTTTATAGATAATTAATGTTCATGTGGAAAATGAAGAGAACAAGTCCACCAATATTGTTATAATGGCTTGAAAATAATGATTTGTATGAAGTTCAAGTTCTGAATAACATGAAACTAAGTTTAGTCTTGTAACTATGTGGATGATGAAGTGTTTTTCAAAGAGGCTAATAGAGAAATGTTATTGGTTTTGATCATTTGATCCCAACAATTGGGCCAGGTGGTGACATTTAATTCATATTTTAGGATTCATGTTTATACGAAAGGAGGGAAAATAACTTGTACATTTGTTTTTAATGTGGTTCACATATATTGGGTTTGGGCATATTTGCTCAAATTACAAGAATGTAACCTACTAGTGCAAATGTGGCAAGTCACTATGAACTTGTTTATAGATGTGAACCAAAAAATTAAAAAAATCCTTAATTAAGAAGGGTTTAAAAATTATGTTGCAACCCCACTTTTGGAAGAGTGTGAGGATGACACTCACACTCCCGAAATGGGGACTTGGAAGTCCTCCGGGACTCTTGAAACTTCAGAATTCGATTGGAAGGGTTAAAACACCTTGCCTTGAAGCGTTCTTCATGTCATTAGAAAGCTATTGAAGCGTAGATGTCGAAAATGGCTTCGCATGAGCCATTTGGACATCTTCAGCACACGTTATGGAAAAAAGAAGGGCTGGGAGTCAAATTGGCAATTTGATTCCCGACCACTAAAAGTCGGGAATCGACCCAACCTTAGTGTGTGCAGGTGGAGTGCAACACACCGTTGGAAAGCTCTCAAGGAGCTTTCTTCAGAACTCATCCCAATCAGAGGTCTGAGCAAAGAGTTATGAACTCACAAAAGTCCCGGGAGTCCGAATCTGGACAATTTCGAGATTCCTCCTTGAGAGTCTTGGGACAAAAAACCATTCGAATGTGGGTGCCGCAAAGTAACGCAGAGACTATTATATGGAGGAAGGTGGTGGCTTCCCTTGAGTCCGGGCCATGGTGAGTCTTGTGAGTCCAGAGTTGCCCGTGACTTGTCTTAGCACCAAGGGTGCTCCAGAATGCGAACTAACCAACTTGTTGGTTGGCTTGATGCAGGTTCAAGTAAGTAATTAAAGCTTGTCCCTCTTCTTAGTCCCATCCCGGAGCTTTAGCACGCCCTTCTACCCCTTTTAGTGTTGAGAGTTGGGAGCATGCCCTCAAGTCCCCACAATTCCGATGTTTTAGAAACGTACCAAGGCCCATCTTGGGCCTAACTTGGGACTTGGGAACGCGCCATCAAATGTGAGTTTAAATTGAAAACAACGGAAGAACAAGGAGTCGACGCATGTTCCTTTGTTCGTAACACTTTAGAGGGGTAGAGGGGCGTGTTGGAGCTCTGGGATGGGACTAAGAAGAATGACAAACATCAACTACTCACACGGACTTGCACAAAACCAACATAAGGTGGTTAGTGCACAGTTGGAACATTTTTGGTGTTAGGATGAACCATGGGCAACTCGGATTCACAAGACTCACCACGACTTGGACTTGGGGGAAGCCATCACCTTCCCCCTTATAGTATACTCTATGCCTCTTCATGATGCTTAGATCCAAATGACATTTTGTCCCGAGATTCCCAAATGGGAGTCTCGAAATTCCCAAATTTGGGACTCTCACGATTTTGGGGCCTCATAACTTTGCGTGCAGACCTCCAATTGAGATGAGGTCTAAAACAAAGTTGTAACCTCGTTGAAAGATTCTCAATGGTATGTTGCACGTCACTTGCACGCAAGGAAATCAGGTTGATTTTTGACTTTTAGTGGTTGGAAGTCAAACTGCCAATTTGACTCTTTACCCTTCTTTTGGCCATAACTTGTGTTTTAGATGTCTAAATGGGTCATGAAAGATTATTTTAAACATCTACGTTTCAATATCTTTCCAATGGTATAAAGAACTCTTCAATTTATTGGGTTTTGACCCCTTCAATCGCTCTCTGAACATTGGGAGTCCACCGGGACTCCAACTCCCAAGGTAGAAGCTCCCTTGGGAATGTGAAGGTTCATTCCCTCACACTTGTTTTCACTCCCAGGTTTCCTTTCTTGGCCCGCAACCTTGCAAGCCCTTGACTTGGTCACAAGCTCAAGGCTAGGGTTGCGACATAGGGCAGTGATGAATCCTATTGGTTGGATGGTTTAACAAATTATGAATGGCCCCAACAAAACATCCTTGCAACTTGGCAAAAATGTGTCAATATTACTTTCAAGATTATTCTTTCTTCATGCAATTAATGATGATGGCTTTCATAAACAAAGGTGGGATTGCCATCACAATGGCTTTTATGAGTGAGAGTGGGAGCTCTAAGATTGAAACAATGAAAGTGGGGGATTTTTGTGTGGAGGAATGTTTATTTTGCCAAAGACTTTTTGTTTATTTTCAAGATTCAATCATGGGAAATGTAAACCTCTAGCTTTTTAGAAGCACATCATGTGCATTATGTGAATCACAACCCACAAGGTTTTGGAGATTGTCATGTGTGTGAAATCTATAGACAAAATGGGGTAGTATTAAGTATGACATAACCAAATTCATGAGTTTTTATGGTTTTATGCTTGCTTTGAATGAGTTTGGAACATTTTAAAAGATGTTTTGCAAAGAGTTTTGGAGTTTTACAAGCACAAACATGCCTTTTTTGCACACATTCATTATTGATTGCTTTTGAAAGAAATGCCCATATGGGTTAACATAGGAACTAAATTGAAGAAATGTTTTAATATGGCTCACAAAATGCTAGGGATTAGCATGGTGTAGCTAAATGAAAAATATGAAGATGTGGAATCCTTCAACGATGGTTGGGTAAAGTTGCCCAAGTGCTTACATTGTAACAAAGTTAGAAGGAAGGTTTTAGATGATGGAGGTATTTGTTAAGGATTGTGTTGTGCATGTAAACAAAAATGATCATGAACATGTCAAAATCCTATAAGGTGTATAAAAAATGGTTTTGCATCATAATCCTTTTGTATTAGTGTAAGTTGGTTTGGACCTTTTTTTTTCATCATGCAAATGGACACAAGATGAATGATAATGATGACTTTAAATGTATCATGATTTAAACTATCATATTATAAAATATTTGACACTTTTTGATTCATTATGATTGATGAAAATCAAAATATAGAATACATTAACAATTGAATCCAAGATTGCTTCTACTTCATCCTAGTTAATATATACATTAAATTTTTTGTCCCTTTGAACATGGGAACAACCTTGAATAAGGTGGAGATTTTTGAAGACTAGTAAACTTTCTAGGTGGTCTTCATTGTGCTTAGAATGTTTTGAATTTGATAAAGGTGTGAAAATACTTACAACTACATTGATAGGAAGAGCTTATGAAATTTCAATGTTGTTTGGTTGTTAGTGCAAATGTGGCCTCTATAACAAACAATGTTGACATGTTTTCACCGTCATTTGTCCAATTTCAAAACAACAATTTAAAATTCCAACTTTGGTGTGAACACAAGTCTTACTCTTCAATTGCAAAATTTTACTTCATTATTTTGTGGTTATGTATCTTTTATGCATGAATCAACTTTGAGTTGAACACTAGTTCACATGAAAACATAGAATGCGAAGGCATTTATAAGAGCTTTGCCCCTACCAACATTTTGTTTCAATAACATTTGTCCTTTGAATTTTGGAGCTTTTTTATGTTTTGTTTGTGGAATGCAAATGTCACCAAAATGTCAATTTCAAGTTAATGGCCATGGGCAAGTAAAGCTTCATCATTGATTGATGTTCCATTTCGATTTTATTATATTGTTTGAACTTAGGGTTTAAATTGTGAAAATCATGAAAATATAATCATGTTTTTTGTGTGCAAGGCTCTTTTCTTTTGTTTATGCAATTTTTCTTTGTGTGCAAAGTTGGAGGAAAATGCATGTTGGGGCATGTGATGAACCAAATTTAGCTATATAGGGTTTCAATACAAGTTATTGGGTTTGAATAACTTTTTGCATTATAGTCACACTATTTGGTTGGGTTGGCAAACAATGCCCCAAATTATCTTTGTGAGCCATGTTTAGAATGCAACAGTGGGGCATGATTTAATCACATGAAACCATTTTTTAAAACAAAATTGACTAATGTTTCTATTCCCCAATTTATCTCTTCATTCTCTTTAGCTCAAAATTAGAATTTATTAAATAGCTAAGAGTTGATACTAGTGCACTTTTTCAAAAGTTTGATCATAGAGTTTGTGGGGGCACACTAAACACCATTCATTGAGTTTTGTCCGATGCATTTTTTAGGCCTATACTTGGAACATACATAATTTTACTTTGGTTGTGTATAATTTGTTTATCTTGCTATCTAAACTTACAACTATTTTTTAAATTTTTTTTAAAAAAAATAATGTTTTGTTGTCAACCATGAAGATTTCAACCTAGGATTCTAATGAGACCACTTATGAAACCCACCATTAACCTACATTCTTTCACCCACTACATTAGAGATTAGAAACTTATCACACAATAAGTCCACAAGAAAACAGCTACAAATTATGACAAGAGCCTAATCTTGGGGAGAAAAAAATCACTATTCAAAACCTTTCACTCTCTTCAGTTTAGTATCTATTTTTATTAATGTTGTGCCATGGCTTTCTTTTGATAAGTGCTCATTTTTTTAATCTTTTGATAGAGTTTTATTTTTATTTTTTTTCAAAATTTCACTTCATTGACAAGTGTTTTTTCAGGGGCCTTTTCTTTTCCATTCCATTTGCTTGTGAATGATACCACTTTTTTTGCACTTGTGCACAAGTTTCTTTCATAAGGGACTACAACTTATTCAGGGGCATTATGTGTAGGGTAAAAGGACCAAGAATGATTCCAATTTTTGGAATGAGAGCTCAGCATGAGGTGAGAGCCAAATGTGGGACCTAAATTTCTAGAACCACCTCTTTTGAGATCCTTACCTAGTGTAAAAAGAGCTCATATTATTTGGCTTTTAAAATGGACGGTGATGATTTAATTTGACACACCAATGCACCATCCATTGGAAATCTCTTCAGACTGGAACCAAAACAAAGTTACTACGTATCCTTGTAGACACCCTTCTACTCCCCCAACCCCCTCCCACACTACATTGGTACCTACTACACACCACTGTAGGTGGGTATCAAAGGCAAGTAGGTAATGAATGTAAATGGTTACTATGTAGGTAGGTAAGTAGGTATCAATTTAGTGACAAGGATAGGTACGTTGGTAGGTAGGTAGGTAGGTAGTAGCAGCTTCAATTATGTGTCTGAAGGTCTGCCACTTCCCATTACTATGGTTAGGACATGGCTTTTATTGGAGCTCAGGTTTTGCAAGCAGGAAAAGCTGCAATTGAGTAAATCCAGAATCCAGAGTCCAGACAGAGAAACATCTAGACAGCATCAAAGGGGGGGAGGGGGGTATGAATTAGAGCATATATAGTAATGGGTATCATAAAAATCATCTCACAATTAAGACCAGAGTTTAATTAGAAAGTTAATTTGTGAATTGATTGTGGCCATGGGGCCCCCTTCCAATAAATTAACTCACCCTTATTATAAAGGAGGGCCCTCACCCATCATCCTTCAATAGGGAAAGCCTAGTTTATAACACGCCCTTTGGAAATAACAAGTCCTGAAACATGTCTTTTCTTTCATAAATTTGCCTCTCTCTCTCTCTCCCTAGTAGACCCTAGACATGTATGCCTAAACCCTAATAATGCCTAGACATGTAGTAGGCCTGGTGATTTGATGGAAGTGATTGGCAGCTGCTTGAAAGCATTGGACACACAAGGCCATAGAAGGAAAAAAAAAAATGCTACCCATTCACTTTTTGTTACAGAGTTGTTTTGTAGGCAAACATTGGCACACCCACCATTTATTATCACCTCCTGGCGGTTATCAGAAACCGGAAGAGACCCGGCGGTTATAAGGGCGGTTCTTAGGCTGATTGATCACGGTTCTCAAAAATCAAAAGAAACTGGTTCTCCAAAAGCCTTTGTCACCGTGGGTTCTTTCGTGGAAATTGCCAGTTCTTTGAGGTTTTTTGAAATACCCGGGACCCGTGGTTCTTTCATTCTGAAAAATAGTCCATTATTAACATTGGAACTTGGACATTGGAACTCTTTAAATTATTTTTGAGACAACCATTTGTCATGGAG
>Ga0209208_10005227_pt1 | contig 18149 bp, 17 predicted proteins | sample S1TSphfallax_3_FD_187694 | JGI IMG/M metagenome (GOLD analysis project Ga0209208, IMG submission 187694) | Host-associated microbial communities from peat moss isolated from Minnesota, USA - S1T2_Fd - Sphagnum fallax MG (SPAdes) (version 2) | ecosystem: Host-associated > Plants > Peat moss >... | reverse complement strand
TGCAGTGCCCCGTGGAGTGAGTGGCGACGCGCGTTGAGGTGAACGTCACTTCTTGGCACGGGATAGAGCAAGGCAGTGTTAGGAAGGAGTAGCTAAGCGGGAGTAGAGTGGAAGGACAGGCAACGGCTGCGAGAGGAGCTAGGCCACAGGAGTAGGAGAGAGAAGTAAGTAGGAATGAGAGTAGAGAAGAGCGGACAAAAAGATTGAAGTTTCTCAAGCAAGCAAGGTCGCTGGTCTGAGAGTAGAGAACGGAAACCTGCAACTCCCAGTCGCACAGATGACCAACACACATCATCACCCTTCACCCTTGGAAAGTTGAAAACATCATCTGATTTTCCAGCCATCAAGTGCACAAACCACATGATGGGCCCTCAAGACTCACTCAAAGGCATCTTAGAAGCTTGTTTTCCCTATCATGATGTTTTTTAATGTACTGCAGCACATTCTCCCACTGCAACTCCAGCCTGCTATAATCTGTCAAGCAAGCTCCAAGCTCCACATGAGCTGCTGAGTAGCAAAAGTAGATAGGCTTTTGGGATAGGGTTTGAGAGAGGGGTAACATCAATTGAGAAAATAGTAGTGAGTGGAGTTATTAGGGTTTGAGAGTGTAGGAATAGTGGCAGTATTATTAGTAGTACTAGTGTTTAGGGCAAGGTAAGGTTGAACAGAACAGGCGAGGCAAAGTGAGACAAGAGCAAAGTGAAGCAAGCAGGGCAATTGAGCAGGGCCCTTGAGTAGCATCATATGAGTAGTGGCAAATTTGTAGCTAGGTCCACTTGTTATTCTCACCCATTCCTTGGGTTTTTGCATGGCAAACCTTGTGAATTATTTTTCTTCAAAGCATTGCCAAACATCCCAGCTATCCCAACCATCCCAAGAGGCACCTGATGGAGGGACAATTGTTAACTTTTCCCCTGTGCCCAAATGTGCTCTAGCTTCTATCCATCTGCCCATTATTCCCATCCTTCCTACTTTGCTTCGCCTAGTCCCTTCACCCTCTTTGGGTCCATTAGACCCCTTTCCGTCTCTCTCGCCACACCCACTAGGAGCTTCTCATTAATTGACGTGCAATCCTTTCCTCCGCCACCAAGCATTCCTTGTCCCTCTTGTGGTCATCTATTCAATGTACGGGTGGTTTAACATAACACATAACTTTCTTGCATCACTCATAGGCAGTCACTTGTTTCAGGGGGAATGTTGCCCCCAACTTTGCCATGTTCTCCCTCTTCAACATGGACATGGATTGCATCCATAAACATCATTGATGATTTCCATTTGGGTTTACCATGTCCTCATTCTTACATTCATATCTCATACACATTTCAAATTGATATTCAACGGGCTTTGCATATCCCTTTATCTAAACTCGCATCTGATCTTTCCAATGTTGTAACATGGCATTTTTTTTATTATTCCCTTTTCAATGTTTGTCCTTTCTTCCACAAGGTGGTGAAAAAGGCCACCAAGAAATTCGCGGTTGTTTACATCAATACATGGGTGGCATTACAAGAAAATCACACAATTAAAACATTTGCTCTAGCTTTTTGTAAATGTTTACAGTTGATTCCAAATCAAACCCCACCTCCATCAGCATTATTATGTTGTGCATGGGCCCTTGCTCATTTTGGCAAGTATGTTCGAACAATACACACATTAATTCCAAGCACACCTACTGAGGTTGATCTTGCCTCTTTTGTTGATGACTTCCATCTTGAGACGGAGGTTACTTTAAATCAGGAAGCATTTGTCTCTACTTTGGCTTGTTCACCACCTCTTTCTTCCAATGGCCCTTCGGGTATGGTGTATGAACTTCTACAAAATTGTTTTGTCCTAGATGATTTTGTGAATGGCTTTGACCTCTTCTTTGAGGTATGTAAGCATTTGCTTGAAGTCATGTTCCACCCTTAGTATCACGTTTGTTTTTTACATCTTGACTCTTAGCATTGGAGAAGCAATTTGGAGGCATACATCCCATCACGATTAGTAAAGTGACCTATTGTTTAATTGCTCACACTTAACTATTTAATTTACGGATGCTCTCGAGGAGCATTTTAATCCTCATCAGTTTAGTGTAGTGACTTGTGGCGGATGTAAGATAATGGTTCATAACATTTAAGCGATGTTAGATTTGCACCCAAAATGGGGGGTGCTATAGGTGGATGTCCGTAACACCTTCAATTTGGTGTCATGGTCAACCATTTTTCAAGAGTTACAATCATCCAATTATTTGGATTAGCTCTTCCCATTCGTTCAACAATTCTATGGACAACCACCCCCACTATATTTTTCCTTAGCTTTTCGACATGGGGATTTTTTAATCATTTCATCAGAGTCATTATCAACACTAGGTCTTTCAGTGCAACCAACAAAGTGTGTAGCTTGGTTTCCTAAAAGGTTGGACCACCCGTCCCAAGTTTTGGTCATGATGAATCATGTGAATGTGTCTTTTTCATGATTTCTTCCATGCATCATCTCGGTTCCCATTTCCATTAACCAGTTTCTTTCTTGGTTTGTGTAAATTGATTTCAATTTGAGTTCAACTATGTGAATTCATCCTAATTCATTTCAAATCTCCCACCTTTTTTTTTAATGAAACATAGGGAGCACATCCATGGTTTGCATTTCATTGCAAAATTAAGAATACAAAGGTTTTTACTGAAGCCAATACCATTTTAAAACATGAAGTTGTAATATAAGAACATTAGGTCCACGGTCATGACTTGGAAACTAAGAAGAAGATTATGTGACCAAGAACAACAAAGGTCATGACCACACTTACAATTAAGAACAAAAGAAGATCATGATCTTAATCACAACTAAGAATAAGAAAAAAAGATTACCAATGAAATCATGACCAAAAACAAGAAAAAATAAATCACCAATGAAATCATGACTAACAAGTTGAAAAGAGGATCAATAACATGGTCACAATGAGTAACATTAAAAGAACATTATGAACATTATGGCAAAGTGAATTGAAGAGCTTCCAACAACAAAACATGACCACATGTTGAAACTTAACAATCACACCCATAAATTCATGTGGTGGCACCTCTCAACATCCAATGGGTTAAGGTTCATAAAACTTTACATAAAACAACCCATGATTGTTAATTACTAAACCTTAGATTAAACTAGATTTATGTCATTGAAATAAAATTGATTGTCAAAACTTACATTCATAGTTGTTCATTTGTTGTTTCATCTAGGTTGATGATGGGGGTAGGTAATATCTAATGGTTAATGTGGGAATGTTTGATTATAAGTAACATGACTAACCATTCATTACCATGTGGTTGATTTTTTTTTTTTTCAACACATGGACATAATTTGAAGTGCTACAAGTGCCTCCAAATCACCTTTGAATTTTCTTTTAGAAACCAAAGGCAAAGAATCACAATTGAACAATTGCACAACTTTTGATATAGTAAGTTTTCCAATGTCAATTATACATAAAAATGTTCCATTAATGGGAAAATTTGAAAAAGGGTCATTAAATTCAACAAAACATGCAATTGAATGTATTTAGAACAAAAATTTAATGAAGATTCAACTTTTTTTGAACTTAGAAAATCCTAAATTTGTTCTATTTTGTTGTAAGAGATTTTCAAGCCTTTTAAACATTTGTGAAAATATGTGAAAATGATTGAAAATTTGGTAATTTTTTTGTTCCCCAATGTGTTTTTAATTGACCACAATATTTGGGTGCAAACACAAAATTTAAGTGGATTCAAGGTTGAATCATCACAATTGCAGTTTTTTAAAATAGTAGATGAACTTAAATTGTAAAGCCATATTTAATATTAACATTTTTTTTTTAATCAGTAATAGATTTTAGAGAAAATCATGTGAAAAATTATGAATTATTTTAAAGAAAATAATGGACTCATAATAAACTTTTGCAATGATGACATTATCACCCAAAGAAAGTGAAAAATGAGAACTCAAAAATTATGTCATAGTAGTGTAAAAATTGAATTTAAAAAATAGGCCACCATCAAATTAGAAATTTAATCGTAAGATGCATTGAGCTTTCCAATACAAGAATGTTTTGATTTCCTAAAATTTAAACTATCATGATGTTTCATAATTATTAAAGTTGTTTATCAATTCACATTGAAATCTTCAAGTTTTCACATGTATTTTCTTACCAACCACATGCCTAAGGCTCGGTTTGTCGATATGTATAAAGTGGTCTACCAATTTTTGTGACCAAAAGTGTAGGGGATAATTATAAGATTTACAACTTGATAAATTATTATAATTATAAAACAATTAGCTAGGGTTAGATTGTGGATTTTCAAAAGTAATTTTTAAGGCTCCTAATTCTACTTGTACCCATTTCTTGTATTATTTGAGCATATAGGTTGCATAAAATAGGCTACATAAGTTGACCAAGTGTAAAATAAATTTCAAATTTAACTAAAGTTGTGTGCATTGTGATATTCAATTAGCAAAGAGGTCCATAAAAAAAAAAAATTAGATTTTTGGGTATGGGTGAATGCAAGGTATGGTGGCTCATTTTTGGTGTCGATGGCTTGATTTTTGCAAGGTGTTTTGTGTTTAAATGCTTATGGTGAATTTAAGTTTGATTTTTAAAAAATTAAATAATGACTCATTTTATACTAACAACTTGATTATGAAGGGATTATGAAGACATTTGCAAAAACAAATTTGAAAATAATGCATCCATTATCATTAAAAATAAATTTTAAAATCAATGATTGGATTTGTGACTCATTTATAGTTGTAATGGACACATGTGACTAAAACTAACTTAATCGCTTAAAACAAGTGCCAAAAGACAATTAATCACAAACTTTATGACTAGGCCAGAATTTCTCATCCATTTCCATGGATGATCCTAAGTATGACGTGCAACCCCAATTTGCGACTACATTTGGAATAGTCACATGCTACCAAATGTGCCATTGATGGGTGGTTAGATTTTAACCACATGATAATTTTTAAAAGCCAATGGCCATAAAACATGTGGCAATTTTCCTTTTGTTCAAAAAAGATATATTATAATCATAATAATAAAATATAATAGTTATAGTAATTAATTATTATAATTATTCAATTATAATCTATCCTAGGTTAAACTATTGTAGGCAACCTATTTTAGCCTAGGCTAGGGTAGAATAAGCTACCTAACATAGCCCAAATAGGTAGGTAGGATCTTATTTATTTTGTTGGGGACAAGTTTTTTGATTGGCTCATCCCAAATGGCACATGCACTATGTTTATAATGCATACCATGAATTTAATCCATTCTTGCACCTACTTATATACTTTACAAGTTTGAAGTTGTTGACAAAAGATATGGGATAAATTTTAATGAAAGGGAAACACTACAACACTATCACATCCTTTGTCCCATACAAAAACATTAACATATATCCACAGAATTAAATATTTATTAGTTTTCAAAACTAGTTGCTACCTATCTTATTTACTACATACTACCCAATCCACTAATTAATGACCTAGCCTAATTAGGTCTAACCTTCATAACCTAGCAACCTATTAGTTACACATAGTAAACAAGCCTAATATTACCTATAGATAACTTAAACCAATTAATTAAGGATGCAAGCTAGGCTAGGCTAGGCTAAGCTACCAATGTACATAGGCCTACTTACTTTAACGTAACCTATTAAGCTTACCTAGCTTAATTTACCAACTAAGTTATAATAACGTTTTCTAACAACATATTAACTATTAAATATTATATCATGAAAGACCCATGGATGGGTACATTGAAGGGATAATAATCCAATTGAAAAAACAAAGTTTGTCATGTGTGGTCTATGTTTCTTTGTACATGTGGTAGAATATATTATTGCAGTTGCAAAAAAATTCATTGTAGTTACAAAAACAACTATGTTATCATCCATCAATGGATGTAATCAAAATTGGATGACATTGTTCACTTTTCATTTTACATTTTCAATGAAAATCATATTAGTCGTAAGTTGTAGTCACATCTACAAGTAGAATTTGGTTCAACCTTCTTGTAGTTACATATGCGATTACAACAAGTTGCAACTACATGGACACATAGGACTAACACATTGCTAGTCATAAAATAAGTTGGTTTGGACACTACTCGCATAATAGTTGCAAAAATATGGTTAGGATGGACAACATTTCTTTTAATGTATCAATAGTGGACTTTTGAAGTGAAAAAATGGATTTATCAATTGTCTAAATTGTTAAAAAATTCAACAATTCATATTGAATTCCATTCCAAATTAATCATAATGACTAAACATGGATTAAGGATTGAAATCATGAAGTTAAATGTGAAATCTTTTTTTGTGAAACCTTAACCAAATGGTGGGTATGAACTTTTTAAAATTCATAATTTGAACTTGTTTTAAAAAGTCCTTTTGAAATGAGTTTTTTTGTTTGTTAGATTTTTTGTGTCCAATGCGTACATAATTGAAATATCTAAATGGGCTTTTATTTTTGTGGACTTTATGGGTTTTTCTTTTAGGATTTTCAAAGTGATTTCACCAAACTAATTAACAACATCTTTCAATATGGGTGAAATCATGGTCAAAAAAACTAGGGGCACCAAGGTAAAAGTCATTTTCTAAGGATTGCACATGACAGATGTCATTTTTATGTTGGTTTATAACTTAAAATTTTGTATTTCAAATATCCAATTTGACATAACATTTTAGATATAAATACGTTTGATTACAAATTGATTTTATATCATATATATTATGCATTCATGACTTCTATCACATATATGAACAACTTTTTTTAAAGCCATATTTTCAAAATCCATAATTTTCAAGGTCAAAAATAATTTTGAGCAAAATGTGTTCAAATGTGTTAAAAAAGTTCAAATGTTTTTGCAGTTTTAATCATCAATGTTAAAATTCGTTCCAATTTTCAAAAGGATGATTGAAAAAAATAATGATTGTTCGCTCTCAAAGTTTGAGTGTTTTGAACATGCAAAAGCATTTCTTATTTGTGTCAAGTTTTGAACATGTAAACTTTGCAATTAATAGAAAATATTCTAAAAACATTATGAGAATCCAAACTATTATGTTTCCCTTGTGATCTTTAAAACATACAAAAATGTAAATTTAAGGAATTTCCATTCACTTAGGTGGCTCTTTCGATTGTGATTTTTCCCATATGGATTTTGACTTAGTTTTAGAAGGTTTTATAAATGATTAAAACTTTAATAGTCAAAGATTACACCAACAAAATCTTAAAATTTGAAACCATATCCATATGGATCATTTATAAAATCTTGCTTGTCACTTTTGTGAATGTTTTATCTACCTAAAATGAACCACTAGACTATGCATTTACCCATGTTAATATTGGTATTTGGTGGTCCAACTTCAAAATCATGGTAAGTCTGAAATATTTACCAACCAAGTATGGTAATTAAAATGGTGTGAAAGTTGCCCCTAGGTCCCAATGGGGCTAGCTAGAGTGAACTACTAGGTGCAACACAAATGATGGATGGTATGTGGATAGGAAACATTTTTTCCTTATATTCCTATTCCATAACTAACCACAACACTATCCATCCACATCCATCTTCCAACGTACTAACCATCAAGTGCTTTACTTACCTACTTATGCCACTATGAAACCTTCCCATTTAGATAAGCAATCACTTCAATAGTGTGAAGGCAAGTAGGGGGGTTTACATGACATGTTATGAAGGTGGAACTAGTGGGTGGAACCTTGCTAACCAATGTTGGTTGGTTAATATTAAGAAAATACTTAGTTATCAACTTGGTTATTGATAATCTATTAGTTGATTATTGAATTTTTGAAAACCAGTAAATAACCTACCCATATGGTATTGAATTTTCAAATTGAAATAACCTATTGAGATGACCTGGTTATCATCCAAGTTCATCCAAGTATGACATTCAAACTCCTTCAAATGATTTGAAATTTGGTATGTTTTATTATTATGCATGTGCAAACTTTTGGTAAAAGTTCAAGAATGAATTTTCATTTGTTTCATTTTATTGAAATATGAGACAAAAAATAGATTTCAAAGTTTGGTTTATAATTTACCATTTGGTTTAGTGCGATATATTCAATTTTTGACAATTGGTGTTGCTATGTTGAACAATGGTTGGTTGGCAAAAACAATGAATTGTCTTTTTAGAGACCAAACTTTAATACCAACAATCATTTGTTGACAATATAAGATATATAAATTTTTAAAATAGGAGAATAAAATAAAATAAAATGATGATAAAAATAATAAAATATTATAAATTGAACTATAGTCCAACAAACTAGTGATCATTCATTCAAATGGCTAATGAAACTTTTAATGAATTAAACCCGCATTCTTACTTTTGAACTAGTATCTTCACATTTTCAAATGATACTTTTTAATGGCTATAATTATCCTAAAAACTTAACCACAAAATTAATTGCCTCAAGTTTTTACACTATGTAAAGTTCTTAGGGCAAGCCTTTATAAAAATACATTATGAAAAAAATGGGTGTTTTGCAACTGGCATTGCAACTCAATTTTTGAGTTGCAAAGGGCACTTGCAATTCACTATATTTATATGTCATGAGTGTTAATAGACAAGTTGCATGATTTGCAAAGTTGCAACTCACCATATATATAATGCAATTCATTACAACTCAATTACAACTTAGTCAAAATAACCCATTTTCAACTACTATTCAATTATGTTATAAATACACCCATGACGTCATGTTGACGTAATTAATTGTCATCCATTTATTAAAACCTAACACATGGCATTATGAAGATTATTGGACATTAAAAAAATTCAAAATATTGATCTCTATCACCCATTATGATTGTTAATGATGGTTTGATATTATGACATGTGGCACAATAATTTTTTTGCCACATGGCATATTAATTGTATTTTGGAAAATGTAAAAAATAAAAATATTTATTTTAGTAATTAAATAAGTCATACATAACCATAGGTTGGTAGGTCTTAAAGTTTACATACATATGTATTTACCTACAACCTACCTACCTACCTTCCTACATAGGTAGGTAAAAAAATAAGACCTACTTACTTATTAAGGTAGGTAAGTAGGTAGGAAAACATAAGACTAAGTGCATTAAAGAATAACAATGAAATATTTTTATTTTATGTTTTGTCTTTGGGTTAAATCTTTTTCAATTCATTCCCAAATGGCATATGTATTTTAATGTGAAAACATAAAAGAAAATACCTTCTTTATATAGTTTGTAACATGGGATTCAAAGACAAAACATATGGGTTAACTCTTTTAGTTGTTCATTAATTGTAATTGAGTTGCAACTATAACATTTAAGTGTTCAAGGCAGGCCAGACCTAGGGGGAGGGCTCCATTGTTTTTGGTGTTTCAAGAAAACTTGAACCCCTCCTATTGATGCATCTAGTGCATCAAAAATCGTTAAAAACAAAATAAAATTGAGAAAGTTATGGCCCCTCAAAGTAAAGGGGGTCAAAAATTCAAAAAAAGCAAACTAGCAAATGCTACAAATGCCGGCTCCCAAAACACTCACAAAATTCCTTTTATGTTGCTCTATTGCTATTACAATTCAAAAATCATTTGTAGGACTTCAAGTGGTGTTTTTAAAACACTTTAAATCATTTAAAATGAATAAGAAATTAAAAAGTTATGAAGTTTGAAAATAAGAGGGGTCCGAAGGAAAAAAAAAAAGTTTTATAAGTTGGAAAGCTTATTTATCTATTATTTTTTCATTATTCATTTTACTTTGCACTTCAAAGATGATTTCTAAAATTTGAAGTAATGCTTCCATTACATTTTAAATCACTCAAAATGAAACATAGATGATGAAAATATAAATAACTAATGAATATGTATCCTTATTAAGTTATAAATAATTGTATTATACTCATGACATAGTTGAATAGTAGTACTTTAGTAGTGGCACATTAGTGGCCATACTAATCATATCAATGGGAATCATAATAAAAAATTGATTGCAAATGTATCCTATAATGGGTGGTGGAGATGTGGAGATGTGGCATAATCACATATATGTACAATGTACATTAATTTGGAGGCGTATTCCAATTTCAAAATCTTAAGTTAAATAATTGAATTATATAATTTTTCCATGTGTGAAGTACATAATTTAATTGTATAACTTCATAGGTTTTTAATTTCATACTTACATTTAAGTTTTAATTGTCTTTAATTCTTTGAATGAATTTAATGCAAATATTGATTAACAAAACTAACATATTTTACATCATGCATGTAGACACATTGATGACAACATTTGGTTAACAAACTTCAATCATGCCATTACAACTATTAACTTCTTTATAGGTGCACATAATTCATGTGTAAGTAACAATTTTTGATATGATTAAAACAGATATTGCATTTAGTCATGTTCAACATGCCTACTTTTCTAGATAGTCAAAACACATATAATTACTTAGGTCAATCAAATAATATTGATTAAACAAGTATTGTAAATCACTATTCTTGAACCTTGGGTGGAAAACATATGCTTTTGTAGGAATGAAAGGGGGTGTCAAATGAGGTTAGGAGAACGAATTCAACAAGTAGGTGAAAAGAATAACTAATTCCACATTTATGAAGCTTGACAAAGAAATGTCTTATTGCTTGGAGTTTGGAGGTTGGGTGCCCAAGAGTCAAAAATTGACAAAATCAAATATTGAAGATTTGTTAAAGACATGTGAAATTAATTTCATTATGAAACTACATAATTACATAATTTATTATAATGTACAATATTTGAAATATACATGTGTTTATGCAATCATGATGTTCATTGTCACAATATGAAGTTGTGGTCATATGTTTATAGACTTGGGTAATGGCCATAGATGGGAAGGTTCCATTCCCACTTGTGTCATCTTAGAGTTGTGACTTACATGGTTAAAGCAAATTATTTATTACTAAGTAGAGGCCCATTGAACTTGATTTAAGAAAATATTCATTAACTTGCTACCATGTGCATAGTGCTTAGTTACATAGAACAAATTTGCAATATACATATATATTTTTACAACTAAATCATGTTTATTAATTCAAAATCCTAAGAATTATATCTTGATAAAAAAAAGCCAAACATAAGTTGGTTTCCAAGGAATCAAATAGGTGGACACCAAAGTTGGCATGTACATTTTTAGAAAGAGGTTCCTAGTAAATTTTATAAATTTATAACCACTATAGGTATGAGCACATCAGCCATTTAGGCAATATATTATTGTATACTACTAAGATTGTCACCTTGTAAATTTCTTACCTACATTATTAATATGTCAGCTTTAAGCCAAAGTTAATTTTTAAATTTATTTTTCCAATTTTTTAATATTGAAAGTTTGGCAAAATTTTCAAAATATTGCCTTGAAGTTTCTTTTGTCAAAATTTTAAACTAGAAAAAAATTCCAATTATTTTCCCAAAATGGTCTTAAAAACAACAAAAGTTGTCGAAAAAGAATACACTAATTAGTACCTAGTGATGGTGGAAACATGGGGCTGACATCTACATCGAGTGTTGCCACACTGGTGATCATCCACAAGGAGATTTAGCCATGGAGAGGGACATTCCCCAAGTAAACAAGCACCTCGGGCAGGTCCTTACATGAGAACATTTCTCTAAGACTCCTTCCTCAGATTGAAATAATAGACATTATAATAATTCTTTCCAACCTATTCTTTGTGTGAATAGGGGCCATAATCCCTTAAGCTACTAGGTATACTCTATAATGAATCTAAACACAATATCCTGGCCAACAAAACAAAAAAGGTGGGTGTTTCAGAAACCAAAACAGACAAAATGCCCACATGAGAGCAGCCATCCATTACTTTTCTCAAGATGTAAACCCTAAACCCTTTACAGAGGAAAAATTCCATGCACTAAAGTAGTTGTCAAACCTTTATTGGCAGCCTTGCCTACTACCAAGGAGGGCAAGGATATTGTGTTTAGATTCATTATAGAGTATACCTAGTAGCTTAAGGGATTTGGGCCCCTGAGTAAATAGGTCTATTTTTATTATATGAGGATTTTTGAAAGATGATATATTTTGGCTTGTGTGTTGAAACCCGGAGATTAGTTATGGAGTTATAATATCTTGAGGGAGTTTGGGTTTCTTTTAGAGGATTTTTTTTGAAGATTTGCATGGTGGATTATTATTTGAGTTTTCATAATTTCTTTTTTTGCCCTTTTTTTGGGCCCTTTCCCCACAATGCTGCCTAGGCCCCACTACAACCCCAAAAGACAAAGGGTATATATAGACATACACTAGTTGCATTTGAATTGCAAAAACTTCAGTTACTAAAATTAACACTGAAAACACTCCAGGAAGTCAGACAAATCTTGACTCTCTTCATTGGAATACAAATGAGGTTGTACAAAAAAACTACTACAACAATCATGTTCAAGTCAGCTTAGGAAATCTGAGTTTCAGAACCCAATGTAAGATTTTGGTGATGAGTGTCCCCATAGGAAAAGCTTTGACCTCAAACTCAATAGGACTACTACTACTCATCTCCAACTCCACCATTAGCTCTTGGAGCTAAACCCTAAACCCTAAACCATCAAGCATTTGTTTTTGGATAGTCCTATAGAGTGTGTGTATGTACAATGGTGGTGCAAACATTATATTATTACTATATGAGTATTGGGCACTGATGATTAAAAAGCTTTAAACCCTAAACCCTAAACCCACTCAAGTAGTGTGAAACCCAATTGGGGCCTGTACATATGCCCACAATATAGTGCCCTTCAGCAAGGCCATTGCAAGTAAATCATTGTTTTTGACATGTTTTCTAGTCTTGCTACTCGTTGATGCCTTTGTTGGTTCTACTATTCATCAACGCCTTTCCTAGTTCTATTGCACCTTGGTGCCTTTCTTGGTTTTGTTGCTTGGTGCCTTTTTTAGGTACCTCTTTTTTGATCCTTGACCTTTTACTAGTTTTGCTATTCTTGCTCTTTTGTTCCTTAGTTCTCTTTTGACTTTGCCTTGTTTTCATATTATTGTCCCCCCTTCTACTTTGTATGGGTGAAGGGAAAACTAAAGCTTTTTCACGTTATAATTCCAATTTTTAAGTAAGTTTTTGTTTTTTTCAAGCTCCATTTAGTTTTCAAATGCTTTAGTTTCAAGTTTCAAAGTGTTTCTTTATTTGTAAAGTTTTGTTTAGAATTGCTGTATGGGTTTGTTTTATGCAAAGCCAACAAACACACCTATTCAAACACACATTTATCCATAAAAGGATACTAGTTCATATTTTTTAAACATTTTTCATTTTTTTTTATGATGAAAAGAGGGGGAAAAAGTGGATAACTTTTTCATAGTTGTAAATGTTTGTAAATGCTTTGATTTGATTTCCATAGCATAGTCAAAATAACTAAAAATTGAAACCCATTATTTTGGCAAAACATATTCTTGTTTTTTAAATTTCTCCTCCATTTTAGGTAATTATTTTGTAATTTTCTGGTGGCAAATGGAGTCCAATCAAAATGAAAATGTAAGGTCCATTGAAAATGAAATGGAACTAAATGTCAATGAAATGAATATTGAAAAGGAAATTGTGGGATTTTTCTTAAAAAATGAAGTCTCCAAACAAAACATAGTAGAGTGAAAGATAATGAAGAAAAAATGCAAATAGAATTTCAAAAACTATGTTTTCAAAGAAAAATATGGAAAAGACATAACAAAAAATTTGCATTATGTTGGGCCTTCTATTGCACGTTAATAATGGGAAAGACGTTGAAATGGGAAGTCCTCAAGTTATGAAATGCATTTTTTGTTATGTTAATCTTGTGAACAATTCTAATCCAAGCATTAAACATAGAAAAAGTTTAATAACATATGATAAAACCTATGAGTAATTGGTTTGAAAAAACATGTGGATGTAGATCCTATTATAATAATTGCAAAAGCAATTGAAGAGGAGGTTAATAGTCTAATAAGAGTTTTTGTTAAAAAAAACAACCAACAAATTAAAAGCTCAATTTGTTAGGCATTCTAATCTTTGATTTTTTTGCTATTAAAAATTCTTTCAAAAAATATGTTGTGCCACAAAAAGAGTTTTTGCAAGACCTTGGTCTTTTGATTTTGAAAAATCACTTGCTTTTGGAATTTGTGAAAAGTATTTGGTTAAAGTGTTTGAATTTACACTTGTGTCCTTGAATTGTTTTCCTTTCCAAAACATAGGTTTTCAAAAAATATTGCTTATTACTTAATGGAGAAAATGAGACAAAATTATGTTTTGACAAAATTGATTTCTACAACAACAAACTTTGATTTATGGATGTTCAAAGGGGCACATGATATATATAATTTTGTGGGATTTTATTGGCAACCTAAACAAGTGACTATTGGGTTGTTTGAGGCAATAGAAACTACTAATAAAGCCTTGGTTAACAAGCTAATAGAATTGTTTGATCAATATGGTTTGGAAAAAAAATTCATTACATATGTGGGTCAAATTTGAACATTGTGACAATTACCTTCAAATTTATTATGAAGTGTGAAGTCCTAGGTTTGGATGAAACTTTTCAAAGTATTTGTTTTAGTTAAGGCATGTCAATTTACTACTATTGATCAAAAGGTTTGTAAAAATTTCAGATTTGTTTCCAACATCTACCCAATCATATTTGCACAAATATATATCTTAATGTTTTGGGAAATTCATACATGAGTGGAACAAGGCTTGTGCAAATTTTAAACTTTGCCCAATAAATTGAATATTTTAATGAAGACAAGGTGAACTTTTAATTATCTTTTATAACCTAAATTTTCTCCTTTTTGTTTTATTAAATCTCACTAATTGCATATACTAGCATATTAACACGACTAAATGTTTTTGTAGGTTGGCCAACAAAATCATTATCATTATTAGAATCAGTGTGAAAGTGCCACCTCTTCTTACATGGCATGTTTTAAATAATTATGAATTTTTTTCTCTTATTGTGAATGCTTGTGTTTTGAACCAACCTAATAACCATTAATTGTTTTGATGCATTGTAATTTGCCATCATGATGTGTTTAAAATCAAGGAAGAAGTTACAAATCAACCATCCCAAGTCAATTTGATTGATGATGATTTTAGTATTATTCTTGAATTGTATTTATTTGCTTTCGATATCAAAAGGGAAGTTTGTGGTGTTTTGATAATTTAAAAAAAGATTTGAAGAAAGAAAAGTTCATAACATGTTGTTTTTGATGTTAAACCTTAGATTTAAAAGCTTTCATTTAATATTTTCTTTTATTGGTCATGGGGAAGGTGTGAGTACTGTTGAAAAATATAATAAACAATCTTTATATTCTATGTTTTTAAAGTGTTATCACATTTGCATCTAATGACATAATCTAAAGTTGGATGTGTAAAACAAACATTTGATGAAGATTATTGTTTGGATATTGTTGCACAAATTGCCAACATAAATGGATCAATGAAAAAACTTGTCACTAAGGAGTTATTAGATAATTAAAAAAAGGCTGATTTTTATTAATAAAAATTGGGCAATTGACCCTACATTCGATGGTTGTAAACCACTTTTTGATTTGGCAGAATTAATTGAGAAGGATTTAGATTTTGAGGAGTTAGAGGATTCAAATGTTCATTTAAATATGATGAAATTGTGGACATATAAAATGTTGGAGGGTTTTTCTTTCAGAAATTCCACATTTTGTGCAATTTTTTAATTTAAAAAAAAAATTACAAGTTTGAAATAATATGACTTTTGAAATTTGGTATGTGAAAATTGCCTTTGAATATATATGGGTCTAAAATGTGTGAGATTTGGGCTTTGAAACTTGGATGAAAATGTTTTTTCAAATTTTTTGAAACCTTGCCTAGGCCTCTTGAAAAATAATTAGAAAAAAAATTAAAGAATCCGGGTTGGCTTTTGTAAACTCTTCTAAAACGTAAACTCCATGGGACTTTAAAAAAACATGGGAACCACCCAACATTGGAAAAAAAACGCTAATAATGATTGACCTAAGTATTGAAATTTAAATAATATCCACCTTGTTCAGTCCTTCAATGTTATGAATGGGTGTGCATAAAGAATTAAGACATTATGTTGAATTCTAATGACAAATAATAAAAAATGGTATATTGGGGATTTTTCGGAATCTTTCATATGGTGACCTATGGACCATTCCAAACACAATTTCAAAAATAACTACCTCATTTTCAAGCCTAACTACTTAATTTTTATTTTGAATAATTACTTCCTTTTCCCATTAACTTTTTGAATAATTACCTCCCATCTTTTTTAATAACTATCTCCATTTTATAAATACCTCACTCTTTTTCCCTATCCACTAATATGGATATGAAAAAAGAAAAAAGAAAAAAAGTTTCTTTTCGTATCTATGAAATTCATATTAATTTAAATTAAATTCAACATTAACATAAATAACGATGAATCATTGAAAACCATATGAAAACATTAGGGGAAAAAAAATTAAAATAGTTGAAGTTGAAGTGTGAATTGTTTCCCCAGCCTCACCCATAAGAATGAGAAATTGGAGAGAACAAAATGACAGAACCCTAAACCCTAAATGCTCACCACCTGGGTGAATCATAAATGCTTGGCCAATCAAATGCAGTCCATTTTCTTTGTACTGGGGCTTGAGGACACCATTACAAATGCTGTGGCAATGCAAAGATCCACAAAAACCCATTTTTCACACAATTTGAAGCCTGGCTTGTGTACTTCATCCAAAGTACCATGTACAGGCCATTTTTACTTCTGCCAGTAGACTTCTTGCTCTAAAAGTTGTAATGGGTTTTAAAGCTCTGAACAATGCTCCAAACAAAATTTTTGCATGGTTTCCATTGTCACCAAGCTCTGAAAGTTAGGTCATAATAATGAGTATAACACTGACATTTTGGATGTTGGGTTTGGATGATTGTCATCCTCAATTAGAATATTGTCATCACATACTTTACCTTCTGTCATTTACATGTTGTCTTCAGATCTTTGTCATCATCCATCATCCCTCATTAAGTTCATCTTTGCCTAAATAGAGTAGGCAAAATTAGTCTATAATTGTTGCATGAATGCCATGATGGCCCTAGACTCTAGAGGGGTGTGTGCTTTTTTTCAAATTTTTTGTGATGTGGTTTGTAGTGGTGATGGCAATCCATCCATATGACAATTTAGCCAAATTTGGCTACAACCCAAGTATTAAAGTTTAAACATTTGAGTACCCTTTATATTGGTGGCTACCTACATGAACTTAATACAAAAATATGGTGATTTGTTTGTCTAAATTTGATGAGTATTAGATGACCCAAAAAGAACTTTTTATTTTTCACATTTATGAACAAAAAATTCCAACCGTTGAAATTTTGCAACCCAAAACAATTAAAATGTTGGCCTCGAGAGTTAAAATCCCTCTTCTCCCTATGCAAATGATCTCAAGGTAGAGTCATGCTTTTGTGAACAAGGACTAGGTTTGGAGTTTGCCATTATTTAAGGGTTTCACAAGAATTTGCCACTCACCAAATGAAGGGTTATTATTAGAGGGTAAATTACTAGATTTAAAATACAGGGCAGATTATCATATCAAAATTACAAGGCAAGATTATTTGATGGAAAATTAATAGTTGTTGATTTTTGTCAATTATTGTAATAGTGCAATAATTTTGAATTGTCAATAGGTAGTTGATTGTAATAGGATGTTTATCTTTTAATTTGTTTTGATATTGGTTTGAATGCATTGTAATGCCATAATAAGACCTATAGTCAAGGTAGAGGGCAACAACCATTGGGGAACATTCGATTGTCACCTTCTACCTTCATGTTTATGTGTTTGTGTGGAGATAGCAATTTATTTTATTTTATTGTATTTTATTGTAAATGAAAGTTTTGACTCGTCTTAACCCCATTGACCAATCAATCGGTACCAACTTTGCAAAGGGACAAACAAAGGGTTGCAAAGGGTTCCCTTATTTTGTGTCCTTGCAATGAAGGACAATCTAAGTTTGTTTTTTAGCTCTTCATGTTGGAAGGGTGTGGTTTCATATTTGCCTTTGCATGGTCATGGGAAGAAGAAGGGTGTGTGGCAAAAGCAAAGGTGGGCAATTGAGGATGTGTTTGGACATTGTTAGTGAGTACAATAGCAAAAGGAGTTGTCCCAAACATGCAA